>Ga0131853_10018624_pt1 | contig 12633 bp, 7 predicted proteins | sample TergutLab28metaG_FD_92764 | JGI IMG/M metagenome (GOLD analysis project Ga0131853, IMG submission 92764) | Labiotermes labralis P1 segment gut microbial communities from Petit-Saut dam, French Guiana - Lab288 P1 (version 2) (version 2) | ecosystem: Host-associated > Arthropoda: Insects >...
ATGAAAAAGAGAAACGAAGAAAACGCGGCGAAAAAATAAAAAGTATAGATCATGCAGTCGTGGGAGGATTTTGGAATTGTCTGCGGGGGGGGGGGGGGGGAAGTTTTGTTTAAATCCCGTGGAAGTGTTGAGTTTGTAACGATCTGTATACAAGAACAAACAAGTCAATAGGTGTGAAACAGTTCACAGCGCTTCACCGGACACATTTTATTCGGTGTCTGTAAAAGACCACTTAAAAAACTTAACCTATTTTTCTCCCTAAGTTGGGATAAACAAAAGAGACTGTCAGAATCATAGAAAAAGAAACTGATTTGGGTATATGTTTGTGGACTGAATTCTATGTGTAACAAAAAAAAAACTTACCATCATATAGCGAGTAAGAGCTTACTGCTCCTTTCAATCAATTAGTTCCGTCGTGTTCTGATAAAACCTGAAGATATCTGTGAATTTATGTGCTTTAGTGTTTCTCTATATGACACAAACAATTACATAATCTTAAGTGTTCATGTCTTAAACGTGGGGGGTTACAGTTTTAGTACACAACAAACGTCATAGCTTGTGATATGAACGATTAATATTAGAATTTCATCTTCGACAGCGTCTTTAGCAAAGAATATATGGAAATGTTACCAAAGAAGTGAGCGTTTTTGAAAGTGAATGATATATGTCTTTTTAACACATACGTTCTGAATACAGTAGTGACTTTGCCAGCCATTTTCTTATCAGTAAGCAGGGTTATCTTTATTACTGATTTATATCGTGTTTGCACCGTAAATTAGCAGAGCAATAGCCCATCGTTTTGAACAGTCTTATTGACGATGTCAAAACATGCTATAAACTTGTTTACTTACTAACAGAAGGTAACATTGTTTAATCTCGGCACATAAATCGAAACCACATATTGCGACATATGGGGATTAAACAAAGAGAAACTTTTTGAATGGCAACAAAGTGAGAAGAAGTTTTGTTGTTGCGAAGGGATTTGTGTATCATATTTAGACTTAAACAAAACGGCAGAAATCACATTTATTGATTAATACTAAATATTCTGCCTTCAGAATAAATTTTTTCGTGTTGTGATTTAAAAATAACAGTTGGTGAGTTAGTGAGCACTTAAACTAACAAAATAACAGTTGGTGACTTAGTGCGCACTCAACCTAACAAATTAATTGTGCCAAAAAAAATTAATTCTTCAATGTATAAAGTTTCAAAGCCATTTTCTGCGTTCTGTATTTGTTAGTTCTGTCACTAACATGGACATGTAAATGTAAAGAAAATGTAAACTTCCATCATTCGGATCTACTCTTCAAAATTTCATGCAATTAAAGGTACTAACGACTGGTTTAAATATAGCCAGAAAATTCTAAAAGAGAACGGTATTTCTCCCTCCATTGTTTATCAGAGATTTCGGAAATTTTAAAATTACGCCTACACTTTCGATTTTTTTTACAAGAGACGAATTTTTATACACAATCATAATTATAATAAACCAAAATACAAATTACCCAACCTAATTTAAAATACAAATTCGGTATTAATTCATTCATGAAAAAGGACAACATGGGTATAGTCTGGGCGTTGTCTTGGCTACGTCAGTGTCTGTCGTGGGCTCAACAGGTGGTCACACTCCGCAAATGTCAGAACAAAGTGCGTCATTCCTACGAACAACTCAGGTTTATTTTGAAGACGAGCTGCGAAAATATAGCGAATTTCCAAAAACACGGACTTACGTAATATCTTGAAGGAATCCACGATATAAGAAGAGAATTTCATCCCATTTCTCCATATATTTCATTCTACAAACATTCGTGTACGACTCTGATCTCTAGACACTTAAAAAACTTTGCCCACCACAAGGACAGTACACAATTTGTATGTTTACGTTAAAGAGGAGGGAAGTGCAGAATGGAAAACAAGTGATGAGAACCGAACATTTATACACATGACGTAACACGTGAAATGGGACTGTCACAGATCAAGTCGAAGCTAATATTAATAATAATAATAATAATTTTATTATTATTATGCAGGGCAGTGATGTATTTGTGTGCCTTGAATTACAGGCAGGGAAGTAATTCATTTTGCTTTCATATTACTTCTCTCATATAATATTTTTTGGTTCACTCATTACGAAGCTATGACACTACTGAAACTGTACATCTCCTTCTCACAAATTCGTACTGAAGTGAAAGAAGCGGCTACAGTGTAGACAGACAGCAAGACTAAAATGTACGTGTGAGCAATGGAACTATTAATATTCATACTAGTTTTACGTCTGAGGACTCACGAGGACCGTTTATTTTCTCATTCAGTTCTGGCATTAATGAGATGTCTCTAAGAGGTGTTGTGATTGATTGGGTCTCTGTTTGTTTTATAATATGCGTACCAAATTGGGAATCTGCTAATGAGAGGAACACAGATGTGATAAATGTCCAATGCCGGTGCTGAGTGTGATTGATGGACGGGGTCAAATCGTTTTCTTTTATTTAAAAAATAAACCTTACTTACACGTGTCTCAGTCAAGTGAGGGTTATTACGCAAAACTATGTGGAAAAAAAAATTATGGGTGTTAGCGTGAGAACTGATGTGTTCAACAAGAAAGCAGAAGAGAAGATGAGCATTTAAAGCCTCCGCAATGACAATGCCGTGAGAGCGTTCTGAACAAGAAACGCCGATTTTATATCCGTGAGGCGTTATTAAAGAACTTCTCAAAATGACTTCGTTGTACCCAAACATGTCGTATAGTACCGATGAACAAAACTTCAACAGCACCGAATCCTACAACAACGAGAGCAACTTTTCGAACAAGAACCAAACGGGGGGAAAAAACGACATCATCCACGACCACGCGGTCCAGGCATTGTTCTACATCCTGTACGCCACGATATTCGTCTTGGGTGTGTTCGGGAACGTGCTGGTGTGTTATGTTGTAGGGCGTAACAGAGCTATGCAGACTGTGACGAATTTCTTCATCACCAACCTGGCTCTTTCAGATATACTTCTATGCACTCTGGGTGTGCCCTTCACGCCACTGTACACGTTTATGGGTCAGTGGATTTTCGGCAGCGTCCTCTGCCGCCTGGTGGCGGGCGCGCAAGGTGTCAGTGTATACATTTCCACACTCACCCTCACGTCCATAGCAGTAGACCGTTTTTTTGTCATTATTTACCCGTTTCAACAGCGCATGCAGCTTAGGACGTGTCTAATTATCATCTTCAGTATATGGATGTTCTCCTTGATCGTCACCCTGCCGTATGGCATATACATGGTTCACCGGAACCTCGAGGGAAAGTACTACTGCGAAGAATACTGGCCGTCTGAGAACTTCCGACAGATATACGGTGCTCTCACCTCTTCTATGCAGTTCGTGCTTCCCTTCATAATAATTGCGTTCTGCTATATTAAAGTTTCCTTGAAGCTTAACGATCGCGCTAAAGCCAAACCTGGTTCCAAAAACTCCAGGAAGGAAGAAATGGACAGGGAGAGGAAACGGCGTACAAATCGCATGCTTATCGCCATGGTGACGATTTTTGGTGTTTCTTGGCTTCCCCTGAACGTTGTAAACCTCATAAATGACATCCACATGCCTACTGGTTCCTGGAAGTACTACAATCTATGTTTCTTTATGGTGCACGCCATAGCCATGAGTTCGACATGTTACAACCCGTTTCTCTATGCCTGGCTTAATGAAAACTTTAGAAAGGAATTCAAGCAGGTTCTTCCGTGCTTCGTGCCGTCAGGTGGCAGATCCTCGAATTCTGGATCTATTGGAAGACCTGGAGGATGGCGATCAGAAAGGACATGTAATGGAAACGAAACGATACAGGAGACCTTGCTACCGATATCCGCCACTGACAGGGCAAGTTCGGAAAGAATACAGATGGCGACAGACACCGGTAAAGGCGGAGATGAACATATACTGGCAGAAAGAGACGGCCGATGCAAAGTTGACCAAGTGGACGTGGAGATGGTGCTCATTCCTGCGGTCTCTTACTCCACTGGGGAGGATTCGGTGCATCTACACCTCTCTACTGCGGAAGACAACGCGACGCCAACCTCTAAGGGTGGGACACTTTTGAAGGCCGAGGTCAAGGACATCTTGCCACTGGCTTGAGTTCTGCGAGAGGCAGTGTAATCATGAAAGGGTAAGTTTGTTGCTGGCATGAAAGAGTTACAAGTGCTTACGTAATGCAGCTATACACAGCTATACCGGGTGGCGCAAAAGAAAATTGGCAATAGCGACGTTGTATTAACTTCACTGACATAACACGTTTATTGACTATCTAAAATGTTCAAATCGTCTTCCTTCTAAAATGATCCACTGGTCTTACGCTCCCGAGGCGTTGGACAACGAGACGACGTTGAAATTATCTTATTTTAGGCCTTTCTGAAATTAAACATCTTGCGTATATTCATTTTTGCGCCACCCTGTGTACGTGGACAATATATCGTGTGCATGTAGAATACGAAGAGAATGCTAAGAGCTAAAGAATTTCTGTGTGGTTTATTTTAATACATGGTTTTAAAATGCGTTAAATAAACAATTCGCAAGTAAGTATTAGACAGTAACATTATGTAGCTGTGATTAGATCTGTCAGATTGTTTAGGGCACATTTCGGGAGGCGAATACTGGAATAGCAGGAAGGAAATATTAATATAATATTGAAATAATTCTTAGGGGTGTACAAAATAACGAAAATAGCATCGTGTGTTTAATTTTAGGGGTGTAATAAACGAATACTGGAATAACTGGAAAGAATGTGAATATAATATTGAAATAATTCTTAAGGCTGGATAAAATTAGGAAAAAAGCATCGTGTTTTTTATTTTAGGGGTGTGATAAGCGAATACTGGAATAACTGTAAAGAAATGTGTATATAATATTGAAATAATTCTTAGGGGTGGATAAAATAATGAAAATCGCATCGTGCGTTTGATTTTAGGGGTGTGATAAGTCTCAGGTTAGGCCTATGTTACCATGGTGTTTGAGATAAAAAACCGAAAATAGAATCTTTTACCGGAAAGGTATCAGGGTGTGATAGAAAACGAAATATCCCACAGTCAGAAAAATTAAAGCTGAGTCTGGGGCGCAAAGGTAACTATATTTTTTGGAAGGCACTTGATTCTGTTTGTAAATGAAAACATTATTACCTTAGTATCAGAAGCGTCTCACTCCGTAAAACGTTCCAGACTTGGATTAACAGTACTAACAATGGAAGATCGTTCGGTCCGTCGGACTGTCGGCTGCTCGGCCGGTTGGCCGGTTGGTCGGTCGGCCGGTTGTTCGGTCGGCCGGTCCTTCGGTGGATCCGTCTCGGTATCAAACACATCCTGGGGATCACAGCCAAATTAGAAACACATTTCTACGGAAAAATACATTTTTAAACCTTTGAAGATTTTTGTGTAAAATGTATATAAAAATTTAGCTCCCACCTCACAGAGAACACACTCCACGTCCACTACAAAGACCACAAGTTAAACTTAAATATAAAAATATTCTTTGTTTATCGTCAAAATAATATGAAATAAATAACAGTCCCGTGGGGGTAAACTGCAGAGTATTTTAATGTTAGGTATTTGGTACATATATTTACTACTGGGCTTCGAAACCCCTGTCGGTGTACATTCGTTTCAATACGGCCTGTTTGTTTTTGTTAAGGCTGTTTTACCGGCCGCTCTGCTACAGAAGTGACAGACAGATGACAACCATAATTTTAAAATAGAAAGTAAAGCAAACAGTGCCCGAAACTGGGAAGAGAAGAGAGCACTCTGTCGGCAGTGTTCGCTACCAAGCTTCTCACTGTGGGCTGGATAGCGCGTTACACCGTGTTCACATACGATCTTATGTAAACATATGGTAAACGCGTGGGCATTTGTGTTTACTTCTGCAACTGGTTCTCACGTAGGGCGATTCAGAGGAAAAAAATACCGTTTCAATTTAAATGTTGTTTTAACATTTAAACTAAGGGCACGCAGTGAACTAACCAACTAACCAACCACACAACCAACCACCTACAGGAACCAAACCAAACCAAACCAAACCAAACCTAACCAACCAACCAAACAACCACACAAGCCAAACCAAATTAACCAACCAGCCAATAAACCAAACAACAAATTAACGAAACAACAAACCAACCAACAAATCAACGGAAAAACAAACCGGCAGACCACACGAGCAAAGCCAAACCAACCAACCACACAAGCTAAACCAAACTAACCAACAAAACAAAAACAACAAATCAACGAAACAACATACCAACCAATAAACCAGCGTAACAACAAACCAACAGATCACACGAGTCAAACCAATCCAAACCAAACCAACCAAGCACATAAGCGAAAACAAATTAACCAATCAACCAATAAATAAAACAACAAATTAACGAAACAATAAACCAAACAACAAATCAACGAAACAACAAACCAGCAGACCACACGAGCAAAACCAAACCAACCAAACACATAAGCGAAACCAAACTAACCAACAAACCAACAACAACAAATCAACGAAACCACAAACCAACCAATAAACAACGGAACAATATACCAACAGACCACACAAGCCAAACCAAACCAAACCAACCAACTAACCACACAAGCGAAAACAAACTAACCAACCAACCAATAAACCAACCAACAAATCAACGAAACAACAAACCAACCCACAAGGCAACGGAAAAACAAACCAACAGATCACACGAGCCAAACCAAAATAAACCAGCCAACCACACAAGCCAAAACAAACTAACCATCAAAAGAATATACGAACCAACAAATCAATGGAACAACAAAACCAACAGATCACACGAGCCAAACCAAAGCAAACCAACCAACCAACCAACCAACCAACCAACCAACCAACCAACCAACCAACCACACAATCCAAACTAAAGCAAACAGGACAACAAATCAACCAATCAACCAGCCAGCCAACTAACCAACTAACTAACGGTAAAACAACTAAATAACAGTAAAGACCAGATCCCCAACTTGATCCAATAGTATTTATTCAGATGTCCAAAAAATCCCTCACATTCACGACACATGAAACTTCATGAGTGTGTGGGCTAGACTGGCATGAACTGAATACAGATTCTCTAATACTTTTCCTTTACCGCTTTAATATTATCCTCCCATCTACTACTGGTTCTCGAAGTTGGCTCTTCCGTTAAGTTTTCCCAACCGCGTGAGATCGCAGGCAAATCGTCACCTTGCATCTCACGCCCAATTTGTCAACCGCGCTATCACACAGACAATCCCTACCGCTATGCAGGATGGCTTAATTTCCGGCAATAAAATAAGATACATAAAACATGAATTCCTCTTATTGCTTGCCAGCAGATGTCAGCTATTACACGAGACGATGACCGCTGCGATGATTTTATGGCTGCGCCATATGAGGCACACACCTCATATGATTCTGAGTCATTAGCGTTCTCCTAATGTCATTGCTTCTGATGAGAGATTTACGCTCGGATGATTTATGGTCCAAATGCCGTCATACATTTGTGTGTGTGTGTGTGTGTGATACTCACTAACCAACAATTTTTTGTAACCCACACTGTCTGCCAAACTGAGATTTCCGCTTTCCTAGACCAGTGTTGCTCAACCGCCGGGCCGCGGCCCGGTACCGGGCCCTGGCATCAATTATACCGGGCCGTGAGAGGTTCTCCAGGAATTGATAATTAACTTAAACGTAATTTTATATTTGTCAACATGCCACACCGTACACATAATTGTACTAATACTCTTTATGATTATGCCGTAATTAATTATTAATACTTATGTTAGTTTAACCCTTTAAACGCCGAGTTAAATCCTATCTGCCATCTGCTGGCACTATTAGGAGCTCACCATATTTTCCACGTTAGCGGGTTAAGGGTTAATGTATGAACTTAAAAAAAATTGGAAAGTTACTGACGAGTAAATCTGTTGGGACCGGGCCCTCTTCTTATGAAAAAAGAATTTACCGGGCCGCAGTCTCACAAAGGTTGAGAAACACTGTCCTAGACAGTTTGGTCCTAAACACACCTTCTGTTAAAATGCTGTTTTCACAAAAAAAAACTTTGTTTCATTTTACAGTTTCTTAAAAATCTAACACTCTTAATTGTTGGTCTATGAAGGATCGGTTCAGGCCTTTCTGCCTTCTATAAAACCGTGTATCGGTGGGCTTATGTAAAGTTGCTTTTTCATGGGCACACACCTGGACCTTGTTGTACGTCCTAGTTGCTTTTCTAAAAGAAAGGGGGCTTCAATCAAAACGCGTGAATAAAAATGAGTTTTCCAAAAAGAGTCAACAATATGTGCAGATAAAAAAGCCAAAGGGCTGTATAATACAATTTTGAGAGTACTCTCTCAACCTGTGCAACGGACGGCCACCTACAGGTGTGATGATACCAGATGCTGTATAATACAATTTGACCACCTGATGATGAGCACATAGTGCTCGAAACATGTAGAGGAATATAATAAACTTATTTTAAAACAAGATTTTGTGCATTAAGTTGGTCAGTTACTAAGACAAAAAGCCACAGGTCGTTAAATCGAAAATGAGACAGGGAAAATCATAAAATGGCGTAAAATGGCAAGGGACGTTGAGGCGTAAAAAAAAAAACTGGCCTAAAACAAAGCCTTGAGATATATATATATATATATATATATATAGATACATTTGTTAACTGCAATTGTGTTGACACTCGGTGGCAGTAGTACAGTACACATTTACACAAAAACCTTATATAGAACAACACAATTAACAACTTTGGTTGGAAGGCTTTCTGGGATTCGAAACCAGAGTGGTCAAACTAAGATTAACGATGAACTAACCGCGTAAAATTTATCGCCTAACTGGGAAGAGTGCCGGCCGTGTCCCATCTTTGCGAGTTATACCCTGGCATTTGCCTTACAACTGAGGGAAAAGCATGGTAAAACCTCAGTTAGGGTAGTCGAAGAGTGGCAGTTGGCACGATGAAAACAGAATATACAGAATATATATAGACATTCTCCCACATTTATAGGTATATTTTGGCAGTCAAGTTGGGAATTCTGTGAGAGAAATATGAGATTTAACCCTTTAAACGCCGAGTTAAATCCCATCTGTCATTTGCTGGCATTATTAGAAGCTCACCATATTCTCCACGTTAGCAGGATAAGGGTTAATAACACAAATCGGACTGGTAGCTCAGGCACAAAGGAAAACTCAAGAAACTCTTCGCGTCTACACATGATGTACAATATATTAGCAGCTGAAGATGTGTTGACCAAAAATTTAAATACTTGGCTATTTTGGAAATAAAAGCAAAATTGATAACGTCCTTGACAATGGCTCCTAATCTAAGAGTTCCTTCCAAATACGTACTATACGCCGACCCTTACTGCGCACGACAGCAAACCAACACAACATTTAATGGTCGCCCTGTAAAACAAATTATTATATGACGGTGATATGGAGTTTAGCTGGTAACATGCGACATAGGATTGAATTAATAGGAAAACGGCGGGAGTAAAAAGAGTTATAAATTTTAAAACGAATTTGACATTCTGAAGGCTGTGCATCGTGATATATTCTGATAATAAAATCAACGAGAAACACTAATTCCTCAAGTTTTAGTTTTGGAATAGAACTCTACGTGTTTCGGACAGCCCATCATCAGGATTATAGCACTGTACACACAGCATAACCTGTATGACCTACACTTATTGCTGTGTGTACAGTGTTAGACTCCTGATGATGGACAGAGATACTGTCCGAAACATGCAGAGTTTTATTCCAAAAATAAATTTGAGAAATTAATGCATCTTTTTGGATTTTTTAAATAAGAATTTGTTTAATACGTTCACAAAATTCATTATCAACTTCATGCATCACATTATTTATTGTATTGCTACATGTTTCGGTATGAATTAATAGACCATTCTCAGGGAATTGTGGACGATATACGGAATGTTAGCTTCAGCTTATCTGTTAAGAGTTATCACATGTCATTAAAGTCGAAGTTGCAGTAAATTACGGCCAAAATACAATTAGGTTTCAACTAGTGCAGGTTATAATACAGTATAAATTTGTAAAATTACATGTTGTGTCCGAACATCTATATTTCGGTCTGCATTCATAAAGTACACACTAGACACCAAACATCCGATAGCAAAACTTGCTACATACGAAGGAAGGCCGAAATATAGCTCTTTGAAAACAACATATCGTTCATTTGCGACAAGAGTGTTACAAATCAAAATTTGGCATTTTTGAGTTATTGGTGTAGAAAGAAACGTTTGCAGATGCACTTTTAACAGGTATAGTGTCATAACGCAGTTTGTGAAACTGACCGCTGGAGAGCAGCTGTGTCGTCGTTGCACTCACAGAAAATTATAGCACTTCAAAACCTTTAAACTTTTCTCTTGAAAAAAATAGCAAATTTTGAATTGTGTTCTCAAATGAGCGATATAATTTTATCATTCTATACTCTATTATATAGGCGTACGATGTGGCGCAGTTGTTTGAGAAACTGCGCTACAAGCCGGAAGGTCGCGGGTTCGATTCCCGATGGTGTCATTGTAATTTTTAATTGACATAATCCTTCCGGCCGCACTATGGCCATGGGGTCGACTCAGCCTCTAACAGAAATGAGTAGCAGGAATTTACTTGGGGGTAAAGGCGACCGGTGCGTAGGGCTGACAACCTTACCACCTTCATGTGCCGACTGTCTTGAAATCTGGGAGCCTCAACCTCCTGGAACCCTATCGAAGCCGGTAATGGGATTGCTTTACCTTTACTGTGTTATATACTGTATTAATTGTAACTTGCATTTTGAATGTAATTTACTGCATCATTGATTTTAATCACACGTGAAAACTCTGATAGCTAAGTTGAGGCGAACACTGCAAATGTCATCGAAGATTCCCTGAGGTTGGCTATGTTAGGCCGAGACATGTCGGAGACCTATGCAACAATAAATAATATAGTGCAACAAGCTGGTATCGAGAAAGTGGTGTAGTTGTACGGAAAATATACAATGTTAAATTTTGTTACACACGTCTTTTATCTGATAACTATCAGTTGCAACTTCTTGTCGGCTCCTTTATCTTATTTTTCATTTAATTATTATGTATACAAGGTAAAGCAATCCCATTACAGGCCTGGACAGGCTCTGAGGCTTCCACGAAGTTGAGGCTCCCAGATTTCAAGACAATCGGCACATGAAGGTGGTAAGGTTGTCAGCCCTATGCACCGGCCGCCTTTACCTCCCCCCGCCGGAAATATTCCTGGACAGGTCCTGAGGGTTCCAGGAAGTTGAGGCTCCCAGATTTCAAGACAATCGGCACATGAAGGTGGTAAAGTTGTCAGTCCCACGCACCGGCCGCCTTTACCCTCAGAAATTATTGCTGGACAGGTCCTGAGGGGAGGTTCCCAGATTTCAAGACAATCGACATATGAAGGTGGTAAGGTTTTCAGCCCCACGCACCGACCGCCTTTACTCCCCAGGAAATATTCCTGGTACTCATTTCTGTTAGAGGCTGAGTCAACCCCAGGGCCATAGTGCGACCGGAAGAATTATGCCAATGAAAAAATTCTCCAATGACACAATCGAGAATCGAACCCGCGACCTTCCGGCTTGTAGTGCAGTGCCTCAACCAACTGCGCCACCGCGTGCTCCAATTATTATATTTCACTAGTTGAAATAAGTTGTGCTTAATCGGCTAGCATCGGGGTTTCGGCACAACGTACCTCCATATCTATTTTACAAGTCATTTTAATTCGTGGCCAGTCCCTCAGTCTTCGAGACACACTTACCGATATCAAAAGTCCCTCCAAGTGACGCCGTACAGAAATTCCAATCGTCGCTCTTTTAACCTAATCACTGGCTTCCTTACCATTGTTTTGTACATGTTTAACAACTTCACTTCTCCCTCTCGTTTCTTTTACTAACATAACCCACCCTACATTCCGCTCAGGCGCAACACGAGCAGGAAGTGACAAACGATAATTTTCAAATAAAATAATGACCCTGTATTTGCTGTCACGTTTGGTTAAATTGACAAATGATCATTAATTAATCTCGGAAATCAATTAATGTTACACGATATTAAGGCATTAACTGTTTGCTGTGTTTAATGCAGCATTTCCGCCTAGATACAAATGGCACCCCAATTTGCATTCCAAGCGACGTAAATTGCTATGTGACCACTGCTGTCGAACTGTGTTACCAATTACAGTCACTAGGTAGAGACACAGTATATCAGACACGGTGCTACAGATGTTAAGCCATTGGATTGCGGAATTATACACACTGATTTTAGAAACATACACGCCAAATGCAATTCGATTCACCCGTTACTCATGTTGGAGATTAATTCCAGCTTCGGTCCAGGACGGAGGGTTTTTAATTTTCTAGTGCCCGTGAATGCATGCTTGAACGTATGATGCACCGAGGCCGGCAAGACGTAAAGATTTAAGGTTCCGTACAGTGCATCGAGGACGGCAAGGAAATGTTAATCTAAATTCTTATATTTGAATGGAAGCATCACGATGTGCTCTCAACGTAATATAACGTTATACAGTGTACGTCAGCACAGTCACTTTATTATATAAGGTAATACAAGGCTACATGTTTCGACTGTAACCTAGTCATC
>Ga0131853_10018625_pt1:0-2500 | contig 12632 bp, 11 predicted proteins | sample TergutLab28metaG_FD_92764 | JGI IMG/M metagenome (GOLD analysis project Ga0131853, IMG submission 92764) | Labiotermes labralis P1 segment gut microbial communities from Petit-Saut dam, French Guiana - Lab288 P1 (version 2) (version 2) | ecosystem: Host-associated > Arthropoda: Insects >...
CCTGTATATAGTGATAGATATTGTTGTATATTCAAATGTATGACAATTGTAAATCTATTCCTTATGACATGTTCTATATCCTAAGGGTTAACTTAACCCTGTACGGATCTACAGAATGAAAATGAATGAATGAATGAACATCATCTGCATATTCCATATTTTCCAATAATTCCTGTACTCTCCAAGTTAATCCTCTTTTCTTTCCATCCAAGGCTCTATGCAATACACCATCCATAACCAGCAGGAACAGTAATGGTGACAGAAGGCAACCATGTCTGACCCCTGATGATGTCTTAATTGAGTCAGATGACTGTCCTTCATGCAGTACCCTACAGCTGAAGTCCTCATAGCCTTCCTTAATTCTATTTAGTTCGTCCCAAATCCATGCCCTGCTTAAGGAGTCAAAAGCTCTCTGATAGTCCACAAACAACATGTAAAGAGGTGACTGAAATTCAATGGATTGTTCTATAATCACTCTCAAGGTATTGATCTGGTCAATACATGACCTGTTATGACGGAATCCAGCCTGTTCCTTCCAAAGGCCCATCTCCAATGAGTTCTTGATCCGTTCTAATAAAATTTTATTGAAAATTTTACTGATCACTGCGAGTATGGTGATACCTCGCCAGTTTCTGCATTGACTAAGATCTCCTTTCTTTGGGACCTTTATTATGATTCCTTCTTTCCACTCCTTAGGGAATGTCTCTTTCTGCCAAATATCTTAAAATAATGGGAGCAGAATATCTGCCGATATATATGGGTCCACCTTTAAAACTTCGGCTGGAATATTATCTGCTCCTGCAGCTTTCCCGTTCTTCATTGCCTTTATGGCATTAACAATTTCTCTCTTCGAAGGAGGTCTAACACTTATTGGGAGCTCTGTTGGAATACTTGCCAATTCCTCTCTTTCCATGATATATATATAGATATTCTTAAGTCACAAATTTATATGGCTGTTCGCAGATGATTGTATAATATACAGGAAAATAATCGATAGCAGTGACATTGATAAGTCACAGACGGACCTAAAGAGATTAGGGGAATGGGAGGTAGAAGATGAAATGAAGATAAATCCAGACAGAGGCAAAGGAGTAAGCTTCACAAAAGCTAGGGTAAATGAAAGAATAAGGTATTATTTTGGGAAACAATTAATCCTGGAGGCAAGTAGCTTTAAATACTTAGGAATAATTATATGCAATGATCTAAACTGGGCAGATCAAGTCAATTACAACCTACGAAAAACATGGAAGGCACTTCATTTCATAATACGTACACTCAAAGAGGGAAAAAATAATACGAAACATTTAGATTATATGGCACTAGTGAGACCGATACTTAAGTATGGAGCAGTGTGTTGGGACCCATAAAGAGTAGTTCAGGTAACGGCTTTAAATCGGGTGCAAAAGAGAGCAGCTAAATTTGCAAATGATATAAATGAGTCAGGTTGGGAAAATTTGGCACAGCGAAGATTGATAGCCTGAATATACGCCCTTTTCAAGGCATACACTGGTAGACGGGCTTGGAAAGCGATAGGGGATAGAATTCTAAAACCATGCTATCTGAGTAGGGGCGATCATAATTGGAAAATTAGGACTAGGAAACAAAGACCAGATGCTGGAAAATTTTTCTTCAAAAGTAGGACAATTAAAAGTTGGGACCAATTGCCTGCAAGCTTACTAGTGTCTTTTCCCTGTAAACTAAACACATTTAGAAAGAGGGTTAAGAGTGTAGTTACAAGCAAGGGTATTCAAGTGGGGATTGCGCGTAAATAAGTGAACTGACGTGAATTGAAGTGATGTGAAGTGTAGTGATGTGGAGTGAACTGACATAATTTATGTGAAGTGGTTTTATTTTGAAGTGAAGTAAAATGAGTAACGGTGAAGTTCTTGTGTATAAAGGTGCTATGTACATTTGGGTGAACTTATACTGAGGGTATTGATTATATTGTTACTATTTAATTTGGGTATATCTTGAACTGTGTTTGTTTTAATTTGTACTGTGGTGGATTCATATTGTTTTGTAATGTGTGGGTGTGTGTGTGTATGTGTGGGTTTTGTAATGTGTGGGCATGTGTGTGTGAGTGGTGGGGCATATGTGTGTGTGTGTGTGTGTGTGGGTATGTGTTTATGTGTGTGTGTGTGTGGGTATGTGTTTATGTGTGTGTGTGTGTGTGTGTGTGTAGGTTTTGTAAAGTGTGGGTGTTTCGGTAATATGCATACTGTACCTTGACTGAGGTTTTCTTACCCTGACTGAGGTTTTTTCATGCTTTTTCCTCAGTTGTAAGGCAAATGCCAGGGTAAAATTCACAAAGACGGGGGCATGACCGGCACTCTTCATAAATTAGTTGTTATTTGTGTTGTTCTATGTATTATCTGTGTACAAATGTGTACTGTAATACTGTCACCAGGTGACAACCCAATTGCAGTTAACAAATATATCATATCATATATTGCAAGGCACAGAGTATGTATTTTTATCTCGTGTACGCTAAATACTGGGT
>Ga0131853_10018625_pt1:5000-12632 | contig 12632 bp, 11 predicted proteins | sample TergutLab28metaG_FD_92764 | JGI IMG/M metagenome (GOLD analysis project Ga0131853, IMG submission 92764) | Labiotermes labralis P1 segment gut microbial communities from Petit-Saut dam, French Guiana - Lab288 P1 (version 2) (version 2) | ecosystem: Host-associated > Arthropoda...
TTGCATATGTATGCAAGCATGCAGAACAGCAGGCAGATATGACAGTATCTGCATTATGCAACACAATACACCAATATTTCAGCTTTTAACAGATATGAGTTCAGTTGGCAGTGGTACTGAGAGTACTTACTCTAAACAAACGTCCTAAGGCATGTAACATATGTGTATAGTCTGTACTCTGCTGGACCAACTGATCCATGTTAGTCTGCTCCAAAATTTGCTGTCCTTCTTCTGATAAAGCATAACCATCCTCTTCTTTCTAAAACAGATAGATACACAGGCTTGGTTGCTAGATGACACATAAAAGGGAAATATGAAAGGAGGAGAGAAATAAAAGGAAAAATATGAAAAGAAAAGCAGGTATAACAGTAGGAATATGAAAATGAAAAGGATGAGAAGACATAGAGAAACAAGATGGAGAAGGAGAGATTAATAGAACACTTATGATGTTTCCACAGCAGAGAAAAGAATGCACCACAGGGAAGTATTTTTCATCTGCCTTCTTCACTGACTATCCATTTGTCAGCATCCCCTTGAATAGCATTTAATGAAATTTTAATCATGCTTTATTATAACAAGACACTAAAATAATACTTCTATACCATTTTTGTGCAACAACTGCATTTTGTTAACTATTCACCATATCAAAATTTAATGACACCTCTAAAACGAAACAGACGTTTCAAGATTCCATCAGACGAACAAGAAAAAATGATAACCCCATCACAAAAGATGTATGGAAATAAAGCATTCATGGTGAATTTTCGTAAGTTTGTTATGATAGATCAGCAGATTGAAAAAATCAAATCCAAAATCTCCTGTAAACTGAGAAGATTCATTTTGTTGTTTGTACGGTATTTACATTAGATGTGTGACTGTAGGTTATGCTTGCGTATTTAGCCGTACAGTGCAAGCTGGTGTCTTGCCAGCTGATAAGATGACTGACAGCAGACTGGATGTCATTTCTGTGCATCAATATGTATCATATGTTAGGATGATTCATAGACATTCATTGTAAGCCATTCTGTGTTATTTCTTGGCACTCATCTGAAAGTAACACAAAGTATCCTGAATATTACACCTGTCTACAAAGACCAAATAACAAGATATTCTAACTGCAGAGCTAACCTACTGAATTCCAGATCAAGTTCTAAGGATTCACTGAAATGTTCTCAGGCAGACAGTCATGTCAAGATGTGAAGGTTCTCTGATGTTTCAGGGACTGACTCTGTCCCCATCTTCAGGGTGTTGATGATGGCTTGGTGGAACCAAAACTAGGTGTCCTACCCTGTGTTGTGTGTATCTCCGGCATGGACATGGGATGGAAGCAACCCCTCTGGTTACTGGGAGGAGTCAAGAGGTCAATGCACTTGGCCTGGCCTAGGTTGTCTATTGTTGGTTGTGGAAAGTGTTTCAGTAAACTAATAACTGGCTGCCATGCACAACTTAAAATGAAGCCTGCCTCCCTGTTGAAGTTTTTGGAATTTAGTTAAATTTCTATGGCTTCTTTCACAATCTGATCCATGCACATACTCATCCGGTTCAGACTGTGTGTGTGTGTTTGTGTGTGTGTTTTTTTTTATTGGATTTCATGTCCTGTGTTTAGCAGGCATTCTGCTACAGTTGATTTTTCTGTATGGCCATTGGACCTGTGTCTTATGTGTTCTTGATATCTGATTTCAATAGTGCTGACAGTCTGGCACACATACACTTTACTACATTCGCAAGGAATGCAGTAAATCCCAGAAGTTTTAAGGCCATGATTGTCCTTGATCAGTTTTAAAATGCTAGAAGTTTTTTTCATTGGAATATCGATAGTTTTAATGTTATGTTTTACCAGCAGTCTGCTTATTTTGTTACATGTGAAGTGCTGGTACAGAAGTAACGCAGTTCCCATAAGTTTTTCAGAAGCTGTCCGGGGCTTGTTCTTGGTACATAGAGTGTACTGGATGTCCTGACTGCTATGGCCATTGTTTCTGAAGGATTGCTGTAGGTGCTGAATTTCATCCTGTAGACTACCTTCATCACAGATGATATGTGCGTGGTGGATGAGAATAGACAGAACTGCCCTCTTTTGTGCTGGATGAAATGTCAGAAAACCTTCACATCTTGATGTGGCTGTCTGCCCAAGAACATTTCACTGAATTTTGTCGCCACGAATGCTTCAAGACTTATAAGTTCTAAGGATTCATACTACTAACTGGTAAAGACCAGAGGTCTAAACTAACTAGTGGATAAAAGCATGAAAAATAACCTCCAAGAACTTACATCTGGCAGTTTATATTCCAGCAGTAGGTATTTACCTTTTTCCAGTATAAATATTTATTTTGTGTTTCCTTAATACAATGTAAAATTGATGAAATTTCATCCTTGAACCACCGCCTATTATCGTGTTTTACTATCTGCATCACCTGTAAAGTATGTAACAGAAGTTACACTTTTGGATCCATACTGTAATATTACAAAGAAAAAATCTGTATATTACCATTCAAACTCCTGAATTACATTGAACTAATTTGTACACCACCATTCATACAAAAATTATTGACATAAAAATAAACTTTATTAGCCCAAGATGTTTCAAGTCTTGCAGCTTATCTGCAGAGGCAGGTAAGTTCAAAAAGAAACTAATGACATTATACATGTCATTCCTTGTGACAACACCATACCTTCATCACATATACTGAATCCTAAGATACATGATAATTTCCCCTCTCATTATCTTACTTACACTTGGAGGTTAACATTTTTTCTGTTATTTATACTACAGTTACAAATTTGTCTTTGGCTTTGTAATGGGTAAATTTTCGTTTCTGCTCATCATTCTACCTGTTATTACAATGCCATCTGTTTTTAGTTTCTGGTAACCTACACAAAAATTGTATGTTAATTTGCTAGTTGTTATACTTCTTGTAATTCTCTGCTTATATATGAAGCAAATTTCTGCCATAATCTGATGAACAGCATGAATCATGAGAGTACGATTAAATTACATCACATTCTGTGGTGTCCATATAATAATCTGAAACGATAAATTTGATGACGCAGACATAAACTTAATAACTTAGTCACATCAATATAATGATTGCAGCACTTGCCTGCAAGAACTGTTTCCTGAGCACTGGAAACATTCGTGATAACTTATACTGATCAGCAGTGACATAGGCAAGACAAAGTGGTCGCACAAATCCCCTCGCCAAAGGGTCATGAAGAGTCAAGTAATGCACATATGCATGGAGATCAGACATTATGAACATCTGCAACACCTGTGCATCTTCACAGAACACAGACTCACTGTGGTAACAAAAGAAACAAGCAACTGTTACTGGTAAAGAATCTGCAGATTTCTAAACTTTTACATTCTGCTTGTCCCAATAAACACAACAATCAACATCTATAAGTTAATTTAATACACACTACACATATACTACAAATTTTATGGTTTGTAACTGACCTTGAGTTGGCGTGATAGTCAACAGACATTATTCTCATGATAAAGTTATTGATTTCAATGCCTGCACTTTCTTCGACATGTAGTGGAATGGTCAAGAGGGGAATTGGACCCATCACCTCAGAAAATTCTGCAAAAATGATGAAGTCCTGCCGAGTGCACAAGCATGGATCCTGAAACAGTAATCATATTCAATGGGTACCCCAAACCCCACTTGTAAAAACTGCACAATGTGCATTCTTATTTTCGTTTCTACTGATATTGTTTTGTGGAGGACAGTGCCCAAAACTACAAATGTGAACACCAAGCCACTGTTTCATCATGTCACACTGAAGATGGCAACAGCCATGTTCTCCAGTCAGTCAAGAATAGGAAAGAAGACCAACTATTGTCGGTTAGTCAGGCACACGACTTTGACCTCTACAGTGGTTCTGCTGACAGAAATCAGACCATTAGTTATTTATGACCAGTAACCAAAGTATTCCAGTTAGAAATACATTGGGCTAAAGTGCAGTCTGTCTTGTGAGGGTGAGTTAATTATATTTTGCAAGAAAAAATTTTCTGTTAGAGATGACTTTAGCCTTATTGTAAACTGAAGAGTAACAAATGGCAACCAATGCAAAGTGACTGAGAAATATGTTTTTATCAGCATCTATGCAGGGCATTTCATAATGTTCTCTGTGATTACAAACATTTATAACAAGAAAACCAAAGGACCTACCTTAATGGAATTGTTCACAGCCACAGGAAAACTGAAAAAGTTTTTTTTTTGACAACTAGAGATGTTCGATGTGTGCACCATGGGTGACACGGCACACGTCAATACGATATTCAAGTTCTTCAGTGGTTAATGGGTGACCACTTGATTTCTGCTTGCACAGGCACCCAGTTTCAGTAAATTGTTTATACCAAGCACGAATGGTCTTGTCTGTAGGTGGTTCCTTTGTGTACTTTGCGCAAAATGCACGCTGCACAGTAACCACAGAATTACTCGTGTGATATTCCAACACACAAAACGACTTCTCCCCTGGAGCGGCCATTTTCTCACTACATACATTCGCATCGCCTAGTGGCAGAAATGTGAACTATGATGAAAAACAACTTACTGGGAAAAAAAATTTTTGAGTTGTTCCTTCTATCTGTACAGGTTTCGTAAATACATATCCTACGGTTTTCCTATAATAAATTTTTGTAATCCCGGAGTACATTATGAAATGCCCTGTATGTTTTCACTGCAAGCTTTGCTCAGAAATAAGGGACCTCCACCTTTGCTGTCAAGGCCACAGCTTTGCTCCTGAGTAATGATCAGTACAAGCTACTGCAATATATCCAGCCAAAAGGATTCATACTTTCTGGGTCATAGTGGGATTTTGTACCTGTGGTCTCCAATAATCCCAGGCTTCTGCTGCAAGAGGTACTGATTGCTCATCATAAGATGAAGGAGAGGACTCTTTGGAAAGAGCTTTGTATCCAAACACAACAGCATCTGCAAATATTGCAGCCATAGCAGTGACAATTCCTCTCAGCAACTGGAAACAAAGTAATATGCATCAGTAAAACTAGGAAGTACTACATAATAGAAACCAATAACACACATTCTTACAATAATTACAGACAATTCCTCTCAGCAATGGAAACACAGTAGCAGCATGCATAAAAAAAATAGAAAGTACTATGTAATAGGAACTGGCAACAGAGCTAGTTATAGAAACAACTAGCCCTTAAAGACCTCTCAATGACCCCAATATGGCACGAAATATTCCAGTCAAATGCAGCAATCTCTTTTTCATTCACAGCGAATCAATGGGTAACAAATAAGCAGTTACAAAATTTTACACACTTCTTAAGTAATCAATAAAAATTCTTCACACATTTCACAATAAGTTACTAAATTAATGGAAGTTGAATCATCATTCTGTTAGAGCCAACTGGCTCAATGAACTGAGCTCAGGATTGCACTTAGAACTAGCGCACATGTACAAAACACACTTCCCATTAAAATGTACAAGAATACATTAAAACCATTATATTCTAACAAAATTTATTTAGAGGACAAAGATCTAGAGTTGAAAGAATTAACATTAATGTCATCAGAGTAGTTAATCTCAAATCAAAATATAATACAATTTTTGTTAATACCAAGGTTTTACAACAGTTCCCCATAACCACAATATATTCCAAACCAGGCAGTTTGGTGTAGTGTTGACGTTGTACACACAGGCAGTAATGCTTCTGACTGATAACAAGGTAGGTGCTTTGTTTGAATCTCACTCAGTACACCAGGTATCAGGAAGTCCTGTGTGACTTTCCTTAGGCCTTCCAGGCCAACCCCCAAGACAGAATCTGACAAGACCAAGATCTCTTCCCTCCTAATCCCTTACAATTCGTCACTTACCAGTAATCCTGCCATCAACGCTATACAGACTACGGTACCAACAAGGCCATAAAATCGCTAAGAATATGCACCGAAAATATGGAAACCAGGCATTAATATCCGTAGGGTAATTGACAAACTGTAAAATCTCCTTCTAACAACATCCCAAGGAAATTCAATATTATGCCACTAGAGACACATTTACATTCAATACAGGCACTTAATTATAAATAGAAATACTGAAGAGTATGTGCCTAGTTATGTTATTTTAACACACCAGATGATGCAAAAGGTCCATGAAGTTAATTATCTTAAAACTGCATGACCAAACCCAGAAGTCACACCCTTGTCACACATATACACTGTCAGTAAACAGTACAATATTTTCTGGGTTTCTTTACTTCTCAATGGCAATGAAATGTTTCTGAAGTTCATAAGCTTCAAATATTAAAACTGCAGTACACACACACACACACACACACACACATATATATATATATATGGGGTGGCGCAGTTAGATGAGGCACTGTGCTACAAGACGGAAGGTTGCGGAGGGTCTGACTCCCAATGGTGTCGGTGGAATATTTCATTGACATAATCCTTACAGCCGCACTATGGCCCTGGGATCGACTCAGCCTCTAACAGAAATGGGTACGAGGAATATTTCCTGGGGGATAAAGGCGGCCGGTCATAGGGCTGACTATTGTCATGAAATCTGGAAGCCTCAACCTCCTGGAACCCTCAGGGCCTGTAAAGGGATCACTTTACCTTTTACACACACACACACACACACACTCACCCACAGGCGCATACAGCTATGTGTGTGGGGGGCAGGGGTTTTGTGGGTGTGAGTGCGTGTAAGCATGCGAGCCAGCGCCCGTGTCAGCCTGTACGTATCCCATTTACAATTCTTCAAATCTCATATTTTTGCGGTCAGATTAACTTCAAGACTGGTAATAGGATTACACAGCCAACTCACTCATTTTAGGTCTACGTAGCGGTTCTTTCAAAGAGGTTTCACAACCAAAACCATGTACTTGTACGTCAACGCACAAACAGCCCTTATCTCAGTAATAATTTAATAATCCCATCAGTATCACACAGGGCGTTAACTGATAACGTTTCCATTTACATTGACTGATGTTCTTCCATTTAACCCGTTAATCTTTTGGGTCGAATTTTTTTTTGTATTACACATTCATTGCATAGCACGACTACGAAATATTCACTATCAATTTTCGCCCATAAAATTTCCTGAAGAGACTGAATAAAAATGATCTTAGGAAGAACTGAGCTCGAACCTGTCAATAAAGAACTTTCGTGTAGCTGAGTTACTTGGTGTGTATGCTGCTCTGCCCTGCAGAAGTACCCTACAAAACATCACTTATCAACACACGAACTTAGTTATCTCACTAGTGACAGTCTGCAGCTTGCATTAACGAAAAACAGAAGGAAAGTCCCTACATCGTCTGTCTCAAATTTTAAAATTTCCTGTCATTTTTCTCAGTTCATTTGCAGAAATATTGGATATACGCTTCATAATACGTCACGACCATGGATATCCGCTTCATTATACGTCACGACCATGGATATCGGCTTCATTATACGTCACGAACGTGGATATCCGCTTCATTATACGTCACGACCACGGCTATCCGCTTCGTTATGCGTCACGACTATTTATTAATTATCTGCGCAAGTTTTGCAGAAAAACTGTGCGACTAAAGTTGCGAGTAACAATAAATTATACAAAAGAAGTCCTGACTCCGTTTCTACATATGTACCTCGGATGTACGTAAACAAACAC
>Ga0131853_10018626_pt1 | contig 12632 bp, 6 predicted proteins | sample TergutLab28metaG_FD_92764 | JGI IMG/M metagenome (GOLD analysis project Ga0131853, IMG submission 92764) | Labiotermes labralis P1 segment gut microbial communities from Petit-Saut dam, French Guiana - Lab288 P1 (version 2) (version 2) | ecosystem: Host-associated > Arthropoda: Insects >...
CTCGATTTTATCACCCGCACAATATTGGGTGAGGAGTACAAATCATTTAGCTCCTTGTTATGAAATCTCCTCCATTCCCCCGTTACCTCGTCCCTCCTAGGTCCAAATATTCTCCTCAACACCTTCTTCTCAAACACCCCCAACTTCCTTTCCTTCCTCAATGTCAGCGGCCAAGTTTCACACCCACACAAACCAACCAGCAAAATTATAGTTCTATATATCTGAATCTTTAAATTTTTAGATAGCAACCTAGAAGACAAAAGATTCTGCACCGAATGATAGCAAGCATTTCCTAACCTCAAACTGCTCTTAATTTCTTCCGGAATAGAATTTTGATGTGTTAAAGTTGTTCCCACATATTTAAACTCTTCCACCCTTTCGAAGGTATTATTATTTATTATTATTATTATTATTACACTTAACAGAAATCCTAAGTGTTTTTCGGGCCGTCCTGGATTTGATTTACAGTAGCTTCTAACCTGATTCTTTCCTTAGCATTAAGAAATTAAGGTCTGTCAAGAATTCAATAAAAATTTATTAGTCAAATTGATATGATATTCCACAAAATGTGAATCATCAGTATTACACCTGAAATTTAAAATTTATGTATATTACAGACATACAATAAAAAGGTACGGGAGAAACTTCTACATCTCTCTTACGTTTTATTCAAGACAGGAATGCCTTGTGAACTCTTTCACACTAATGCTGAAAGGCTTGTGACTTTATTTTCTGTTTCCAAAGAGGCCTTCAGCTATCGCTGTAATCATTTTGCATTTATTAAAAAAATGAAAATAAGAAGGCAATACTTTCCGAGAAAGCCGTCAAAAATTGCACAGTAATTGAGGGTTAAATTGACCGCGTCACGCACCTCAGAATTCATATTAAGATTCTGGATTTTCCAGGGATATTATATTGCTGGTCCTATGGACGTGTATGGAGGCGATAACATAGTCGCCCGGTCATAATAAAGTAGACTGGTCCCGTCTGGCCACATATCTTGTTACTACTTGGATCCATAACTACTGAATTTCAACCAACATCTAAGGGGCAGTACTATTACTCTCTTCCGAGTTATTCTGCTATAACAGTACATTTGTTTAAAAATTATATTCTTTAAATGAAAACCAAGAACTTTCTTTACGTGGGATTATGCTACTGAAGTTTTTCGTTTGTCTGTGTAAAGTGAATGAGAAATGCCACTCGTGAAACCTAAAGGGGCTTCTATCGTCCAGGTCTCACAGAGTGTAATATGGTTAATATTGAATATTTTATAGTTGCTAACACTGCTGTTTTAATAAAAGTAATTCTTGGAATAAGAGACCGAAACCTGAAACTCAGTATGCAAATTCTGTTTCGAGGCTTGGTCCCTAGCAGTCCTAACAGGCACATAACTTGGAGTCCTCGAATGGTCCAATTTAACAGGGCATTTAGCAAGCATGGTACAAGGAATATATTCAAGTCTTGATTGTAAAACCTCTCGGAACACGTGGAACAATAATCGTGAATGGAAATATATTATTAACATATAAGTGAATGTGCGAAGTGAATTCTGCTGACTTTGAGTACAATATGGTATACTTTCTTCGAAAATTTTATCATTTACTGAATAACATCTAATGATGAATAACAATTCTGTACCACTTCTAATATCACTTCTGGTTTATTATCAAATCTCAATGTGTTTGACGAAATTTCAGTTGCTCTCACTAGAAAGAGCCGCATAATGACAAGGAGAGAATAATAAAATGTAAAGTTTATGAGAAGAGATGGCGTATGATTATTGAGGCTCTCCAGTTGCATTTGTATGGATAGACTACGAAAACCACAAAATGGTTCTGTTATGAGTGTTTTAGGGGCGGAGCTTTAAAAGACGTGGCTTCCGAACACGACTACGACATCGGACTGAGAAGAAGTATCAGCATTGGCCGTTCTTTACGAGGTCCTTTCAGTTAAGGCTGTGTGTCTGTCACAGGCAAGTCCGGTTAGGTTTTGTAGTAGAAAAAACGGCGTTCGGAGAGTTTTCTCGAGCAGTACGTACTTCGGTTTTCCTTCGACAATACCATTTCAGAGATGTTCCATATTTAAATTAGCTCTAACTGAAAACAGCACCAAGTAATCTTAGCAAATGGGAGCCTTTTAAATAAACAATTAGACAACATAAGCAAAAATGTTTTAGCATTTGAATAGAATAATCATGTCCTATATAAAATATTATTTAACTTAATTACAGATGTGGATATATAACGTTTTGTGTGGCAGTTGACTGAACTCTTCCAAGAGTCACAGAAATTATTGATCCTGATTCAGGTTGGTGCAGTGTGGCAGTAGAGAAAGTACTGAATATATAATGGGGCTTACGTGTATGTGAAGAAAAGTGTGTCGGGAGGAAATGCTACAACGAGTCAATATATGTTGCTGGGATTAGAAAACGATGATGATGATGATTATGATGATGAAGTTATATTTGAAAGATGGGACACTTCAGAACAAACACTAGGTGCTTCTAAATGTTAAGCTGTATTGTTGAAAAGTTTCCAGATCACCATCTCCCACTCATAAAGTGACCAATATTTCGTCGACTGTGAAAAAATGTACTATATTTTTTAGCTTTCAGAACCGATGTTTTGAGTAAGGAATCCTTCAGTTGGTTGATATATATCCCATAAACACAAGTTATTTATAAGATGTGAGGTACAAATGGAATTGCATATACGTTACGTTTGGTAGAATATATCATGTTTTCGACAAGAAACACGATTTAAATTTGTTTACAGAAAATAAATTTCACTGCCGTCTCAATCTAAAATCTCCTTTCTTGATTAACGTTAAATATAAAGTAACGTGATGTCATGTTTTATTGTAAACAGTTCTCTATCTGTCAAATCCATATTTTCACAAATGAGTTGTTTAATCAGTAGTTTTCAGTAATAGTAATGGCGTCTTGAATTCAGATTTCTGTCCACTGAACAAGCCAGGAAGCCCTTCTTAAAACTTGAACCGTACGATAGTCACTTTCACTTGCTGCTTGCTTTTCGCTGGACGACTGTCTACTGGTTCGGAGTTTCAGCAGAACATAACATTATAAACAGCTCCAGAGTTCAAACCTCTTCTTTCTAGCTTTACCCCATTTCCACCGAAAGCATTTCCTGAAATGTAGCCTTAAATCCGATTTCACTTAGTGGAAAACTTGAAGGTGGTGGCATGGGAAATCCAATGGGCCCACTCACAACTGCATGTACAGCTACCGGTTGCCTTGCTGTATATTTATAGCGGCAACGTTAGAGCGATTTCTAGGCCACAGCAAGCAGTAGATCTGCACGCCGCAGTAAGGCTGTGAGGGTGTTCATTCTTATTGCCTAATCAGCCCTATAAAATACAATAAACTCCCTCCTCCTTTATGGATTATTTCAAACCCTTATCATCGGCGCAGGCAATATAATGTGGTATGGGAAGATAATGGGGTGGGGACGGACTTAGCACAATGGTCAAGGCACTGTGCTACAAATCGGAAAGTCGCTGGTTGGATTCCAGATGGTGCCATTGGAATTTTTCATTGACATTATCCTCCCGATCGCACTATGGCCCTGGGGTCGACTCAGCCTCTAAAAGAAATGAGTACCAGGAGTATTTCCTGGGGTAAAGGCGGCCGGTGCGTAGGGCTGACAACCTTACCCCCATCATGGGCCATTGTCACGTAATCTGGGAACCTTAAATTTTGGAATTTTCTGGGCTCCTCGGGCCTTATAGGAAGATAATGAGAAAGGATTTGATACAACGCAAAAAAGCAATCTTGGTTTAATGCAATTTACTACCACAGAATTTGCTGAAAAGACTGGCGACAACTGTTGAAACCTCGGTCACTCTAGTGTGTATTCACCAATTATACACTAGAAGCAGAATTTTAATTTTCCCGTCTTATTAACAACATCGCACAAGGGCAGAAAAGAACTAGAATCGACAAGTATTTACGTAAGCACATAGGAATAAATAACATGTTCTCTTATAAATTAGTATAAAATTACTGTAAAATCTACTCTTGAAATGCAGAACCGCTCTTTAAGAAGAACAATATCTGATGAAATTACACCAAATATGAGCAGTCAATGAACATGTAACGAAAATACAGAACATTGATTTCACCCGAACTATAAAGATATTCTGAATAGAAAACATAAGATTTATGCTATTTTATACGGAACAAGTTTTGATTTTGTATAATTCTAAAACAGTCGGTATATTTTTATAGATATCTGTGAACTAGTCAAATCTCACTAACCAATATTGCTTGTTGCATTTATATTTATGTTTTTATTTCGTAACATAATGTCTCAAATCGGTTCGTTGACCAAAACATGTGGCACTAGATGGTTAATACGTATTGAAGTGTTGTGTTGTACTGCAATTCTTCATTTGTGTTCAGAATAAACTAGAAAGCTTAGAATTGCCTTTCTGTACCCATGGTTTAACATTTTTCAAAATGTATTTTTTCTAAACAAAATTTATACACTTTGTATATATATATATATATAGATTATTTTAGTTCATACACAAAAATGTGTTTTATAACGAGAAAATGAGTTAATATTTCTGGGGAAAATAATAAGTTTTTACTTTGAGAATCAAACGTAAGACATAAATCCTCTATTTTGGTAAAATTCAGAAGTTGTAATTGTAAAGCTTATGGTACATACATTAACCACTATGATAAGTCGTTTGCGTTCAATGTAAAGAGTTTGTTATTATTGGTGGATTATATACAAAACTTCATAGAAGGAAACGGAGTGTATTAAACATTTAGGGTAACTAGTTTCGACCGTACAGTCTGACACAAAGATGCAAGCTTCGAGTGGAAACACATTTGAGTACTTTTAAATTATAATTGAAAGTGTGTTTACATTTTATAATGGGGGTAAAAAATATTCTCCATATACGATATAAATCAAGCTATGAGACATTGTTCGACTCATGGCTCTAGGAATTTTACTCGAAAGCATAAAAAGAAGTTTCTTGTTCACGTTAGGATTAGACAGTGCGAGCGACGCAAATCCCCTGCTCCTACTCCTCCTGCCAACCAACATGCATAGGGATTAAGCCAAGCCACCGTAACTTATGAGGCACTGAAGGCATTTTGCTGGCACGACACATGGCCTCGCTCTATATAATATTATGATTCGATAAAACCTTTCATTTATTATTATAATATGCCGTCCCAGAAGTACTCTTTTATCGGCTAGAACAAAGCGATGTGTTGACGTGAGTGACAAAGGATATGAATATACCAACGGAAAGGACTCATGGAGAGTGTAATGGGAAATCCCTTACAGGTGAATGAATGCATGTATGTACTTACTGCTCAGGCATTGAGAATATCTTCCACATGAAAATACGTCAGAATTAATGGTAATCAATTATTATTGCCATCTCTATTTTCTGTGTGTGTGCAGTCGAACCACATAAATTACGAATAGAACCTTCTGTGTTCTGACCGCTTTTTGTCCTCACCACAAGACGCATATTTCTGTCCACAGAATCCGAATATTCTGATAACTTTACTAATAAAGTAAGAGTATTAGTGGAGGTATTTAATGCTGCACTGTCCTGATCCCTTCATTAATTCGGTGATATTCTGTTTAAATCAGGTCTTATCGTTACGGTTCTTAACCAACGTGCAGAACATTTAACGACTTTTTAAAACCTATTTCAAATAAATACATCGTCAGTGAACTTCTCTTTCTAGTGGATAGCACGCCTGCTTCATGTTAAACAGGCCCAAGGATTTAATATAAAGGCTGTAGATAGACTATAGTGAATCTTTCATGGAATTCTCAGCCACCCTTGCATGAAGAGCTGAGTAGCAAGATTACCTTGAATTACACCAAAGCTGCTCACGCTCAGGCTCTTCAGAGTTTGTTATTTATAAAATTTTTAAAGCTTATTGTTTACTTGATACACAAGCAGGTTTTTCATTCAAAAATTGTACATTCTGCTACACTGTAATTATGTGTTTTGTATTTATCTCAGAACAAAAAGCGACTTTTGCCTATATAAAGTCAACTGTTTGATTTTTATAACCGCGATGAAAAGTGTCTACTGCGCGGTAGGAACTGGTTCTTGAAGTAAAAGAATTTACACGGAGTCTTGAAAGGCTTAATGATTCTGTCGAACTAGTCTGGAATTGTAACCCAAGGAATTGCAGTCGTTTTGGAATAAGAAGGAATAAATGCTGTATTACTTCGAATAAGAGTGGATTGCTAGTTTGGAACAATGAAAATTATATGTGAAAGATAGATCTCCTTATGCAGAATTGTGTGGGTCAGAAGGTAATAGTTAACGAAGACAAACATACTCACACCTCCTCCCCCCGAACTATGAAAGTCTGATCCCATGAAGGCCATACTGGTTATAGTAACGATGGTGTTACTCTGATGATCAATATAAAATGGAATATGACTAAGCTCTTCCGTGTGATTCATGAAACCTAGAGTAATTACAAACCGCCAAAAGTTAAATTCTTATAATTAAAATTTGCTCTCTATTAGGGTATGATATCTTGTAGGTTGGTAGTGGTATACATAATTTTAATGTGATCTTGCTGCCCCACCATCACGTTGTATCCATTGTGTCTTGCAGGTACAAATGAAATACCATCTGTGCAGGTGTATCAGACCTCGTGGCGACTGAAATGCTCTCTGTGCATGTGTATCAGACCACGTGACAACTGAAATGCCTTCTGTGCAGTTGTTTCAGACCACGTGGCAAACTGAAATGCTCTCTGTGCAGATGTATCAGACCACGTGGCAACTGAAATGGTCTCTGTGCAGGTGTATCAGACCACGTGGCAACTGAAAAGCCCTCTTTGCATGTGTATCAGACCACGTGACAACTGAGATGCCCTCTGTGAAGATGTATCTGAATACGTGGCACTTGAAATGCCTTCTGTTCAGGTGCATCAGACAATGTGGCAACTGAAATGCTCTCTGTGCAGGTTACCATAACACGTGGTAACATATTCAAAACACTTACCTTCACAGTCAGCACAACGAAGCATCGAATCTTATGAATATCTATTTCTAATCATAGGAGAAGTTGTAGCTCAGTCAATAAGAAGACTGACCATGGGTTGTGTAGTCTGCATTAATATTACTATAGGCGCGTTGGAAATTTTCTCTTTATCACTGTATCCAATGTCTCTCCAGGGCCTATACTGTACGGTGAATACTCTTTGTACTTTCCTGATGCTGGAGCGGCCTGAAAAAAAAACAAAAAAAAAAGCAACTCAACCTACTAAGTCATAATTTTGAGTTTCGAAAAAGAGGAAATATTGAATTTACAGCAGAAAGTCTATTATTGTGTTCACGTGTTCTGAAACTGATAGTCTTTTATATCACTGATACTAATGTCATCCGAACTTAGGTTTTAAAATATTATTCAGAAAATCGTAATTCTACCACATGAATTACAGTAGGGGTTAGCCAATATTTTTAAAAGCCCAATAGCGTTTCTCTCGAAAGTAAAAGTATCTCTGCCTGAGACATCGGCTAGTATCTTAAGAATTCGAGCTGTGTAGCCCCATATCTCGCGAAAATGTCGATACCAGACTACTCCACTTGGTACATCTCGACAGGGAATCTGAAATTTAAACCCCCATGTGGACATTGGAGTTACATCGGTAAATTATCGAACACCCGCCTTTAATTAGATACGAAGCACTACACATTACAGTTCAAAACAACACAATATTTACACAAAACTCTCCCATTATTATGATATTAATTCTATTGGGAATGACTGCATTACTATAGGCTTAAATCCGTACCTCCAGCAGACACCTTCAGCCTAACTGTATTTCCGGTGAAACCTAATTTTCAGGTGAGGCATCCCCGTTGTGTTTTCTATATTATTATTATTTTTTTTTTACTCTATTAATCCAGTGAATTCATTTTTGCAGTTTATAAGCTGTGTCCATAAACAAAGCAGGTCACATTCAACATAACTGCATTTCCAGCCAGTACGGTAGGTAACAAGCTGTATTCGAACCCAAAGCAGACATATTCATCCTGACTATATTTAAAGGGACTTCATTACTGCAGGTAACAATTTTTATTAGTACCCAAAACAGACACATTCAGCCTAACATTATTTCCAGTAACTTTATTACTGCAGATAACAAATTGTCTCCGCACCCACAGAGGATACATTCAGCTGAAGTTAATATCTAGTGATGTCATTGCTGAAAGTAACTTACTGTATCCGCATTCAAAGCAGACACATTCAGCATACCTCTGTATCAAGTGACTTCATTACTGCATGTAACAAACTCTATTCGTACAGAAGGCAGACCCCTTCAGTCTAATTGTATTTCAGATGACTTAATTACTGTATGTAACAAACTATATCCTTTTTCAGAGCAGATACCTTCAGGCTAACGCTATTTTCAGCAACTTTATTACTACAGGTAACAAATTTATGCTTACCCAAAGCAGACACATTCAGCTTAACTGTATTTCCAGTGACTCCATTACTGCAGGTAAAATTCTATGTCCTTACTTCAGGTAAACATATTCAGCCAGCTGTTTTGCTACTTTGTTATTTCACGTAGTAAATTGCATTCACTTCTCACGTAAACAAATATGACCCAATTCCTTTAATTTTTATGTGAACTGAGACTTAAAGTCCACACGAAATTGAAATTGTAAATTGCTATAGTCAGAAACTTGAAGTCGTGTAGAAGAATGTCCCTGATAATGGAGGTTGCCCTTTTGTATGAAACGTCTGGAAACTTCTCCGAGGCTACACGAATTCGTGTACAAGAAAGATTAGTTTGTACTAAAATTTATTGCCTTTTTAACTTCCGGTACGATAGTATATGGAATCGTATCTTCACAAATTGTTTATTTGAAAATAGTTTTAACTTGATCCAATTTCCAGCGTCAAGGACTGACAAAGATATTATTAAAGTTGTGTGGTATCACGTTATTTAATTTTGTGGTCCTCAATTAAAAGAAATTTCTTTTCTTTTCCTTAGGCTTACTAAACTAATGCGTGACAGTTACGTCACAGTACTGTGTCATTTTTGTATCCCTGCAAAGTTTAGGAGAGATAAATTAATTGTAGTCTAATGGACACAGTACTGACACTTGTACCATACATAGCAAAATGTGTACATGTTACCCTCTCTATACGACTAAGTCGAAACACATCCAAAGAATATTCGTACTTTGACTTTATATTTTATTCATATTTCCTGCTACATTTTGTCCGAGTATCTTGAAGTCGTACAATAATTTATCAGTATTGGTCTAATATGAGCAAAATGCGTAGAAACAAGAAGTGGCTACTTATTTGGACCCTTTGAAGGAAAAATCACAAATATTATGAGTTCTACGCAGTTCACTCACCAACAAATGCACTATTTATTAACTTTAAATTTACATTAAAATACACAAAAATATCGCTCCTATATGTTTCGATCTTTAATGACCATCATCAGGGAGCTTTATCTGTACCTAACTAAAGTTATATTTATATTAAAACACTCGGTAAAACTACGTCGTTATATATTACGTGGTGATATGACAGTATGTCGTAGAGCGACGTGTGTGTTGTGTGCAGCGCAGAGTGAGACTATGAACTAGTAACTTCCGAGCGCAGAACTTTGAATGCTTGGAGCATCATTCCATAATCCACGGAAGACTTCATGTCGTGACTCTCAAACAAAGACAAACCCTTACACATACATTTTATTCTTGCGCCACAGTAAAGCAATGAGTTAACATAAGCGTAGGTTCAGTTGGAACAATATTTCAACTCATTAAACAACAAAACCAAAACTGATGCACCGCTCTTTACGGGAGGTAGCATTAATCCGTTGTTGGCCGCGTCTCTCACCAACACTCCTAACTACTCAGTTTTATGCCTATTTATGGACGGAGCTGAATAGTTGCTGTCTGCACTCGATTGCTTTCCCTTCTACAACGTGTGGTCAGTTTTGAGGAGGAATGAAATTTATCTCCTTAATGGCTGTTCATCAGGTTGTAAATGTGGAAGGTGATTGGCCAAAATTGGTAGCACCTGTATCAGAGATGTGCGAAAATCTGTACTCAGTTTCCCTTCGCTCAGAGGAACGACATATTTTCTCTCTCCCTTTCTCTCTCTTCGGGGTTACAACATATTTTCTCTTCGCCCTCGAACTCAGCCGCTTTTTTTCAGTGGTTGCTTCTGTCAAAGAGCTTGTCTGTAAAATAAGTCTTAATGCTGTGTTTCCAAACTATGGATTTCTTGTGGTCACTAATTTACACATTAGCAAAATGCTATAGAAGTAGTAGAGCAAGACACAATTATTTGTGTGTGTGTGTGTGTGTGTGTGAGAATCCCTCGTTATTAATATTGCGCAGGGGTAATTTCTTTGGATTGTACACACTCTTTCCATCGAAGATGTTATGTAGTGTCTAAAGGTTTCCGGAAGTGTTTATGCCAGGTAGACCAATGAAAAGCTACGTGGTAGGTCTAAAGAACGCTATACTGTGCCGGCACTATCACGTTCAAACACAAGAAGACATTAAAACTATCAGAATAATCAGTCAAAAGGGTAAAGTAGGATAGCTGTAGGGCTTATCGGCTGAATGCAGCATCTGGGTGTGTTAATATATTTCTGCAGTTATTAGGAATTACTGTTGTTGCTAAATGTGTGCCTGTGTCATCGGTTTTGAGGTCTCTGTATGTTGGTAACAACACCGACAGCAGCTTCGCCAAGATTAATGGCTGTTGTGTGGTTTCGAAGCGGTCACACCTGCCGATGAATTTGTTGTAGTTATTAATATTAGTACTACTACTAATGCTTACAATTAATACTACTGCAACGAATAATAATAATAATAATAATAGTAATAATATAACCAATTTTATCCTTGCGATTACTTCGCACGTGGAATATATGAAATATCAAATTAACAAAGATTTATTCATGTATTTGAAAGTTAAAAGAACTTTCTCTTTATAGTATTTTTGATGCTATGAATTTAACATTTATATACATTGTTGATACCCATCAATAATATAGTCTATCAATTAGTCAAATTAGTTATTATGTAAAATATATGGGATGTTTTTAATAGTCCTTAAATTTATTTATTCTGAGCACCTGCAATGGTTGTTTTATGTTACCTCTTCCCCCTGTGAACGTCTCTAAAAAACTGAGTATCTTTGAATTGAAAGCCATTAAATGCAAGAACTCCCCTCTTGTGAGACCCTCGAGGTTGAGATTTATACGATAGGATACGGAATTTTAGGTTACATTTTGTATGCAATAAGAGCGACAGCGGAGGTGAAGAAAGCTTCCTTGCATAAGGTTCTGTGTCTTGGACACAAACGGAGGGATTTTAAGCATCCGATCTCCCGAAAGGAATATGATACAATTAAAAGAGTTTAAAATAGTTTGATCATATCCTAAAACGAATAGAAAGTATCAGGTAGCTGTTTTAAAGTAAGTACGTTAAGTGTTTAATCTTAAATAAACAGATGTTACGTTTATGCTTTTATGACTGTAATAAGTCCTAACACACAACCAGATTGACCATGTACTGATAGATAGGAGATGGCATTCGAGTGTACTGGATGTGCGAAGTTTTAGGGGAACTGATTGTGATACAGATTACTATCTGGTGATTGCAAAGTTTAGGGAAAGATTAGCAGTGGGTAAACAGGCAGCACAGAGGTTTGATAGGCAAAGATTTAACTTGAGGAAGCTAAATGAGCCAGAGGTTAGGGAACAGTATCAGATTGAGATTACAAACAGGTTTGCAGCTTTGGAGAACTCGGGCGATGACGAGGACGTAAATAGGACTTGGGAAAACATTAAAGAGAATATACAAACGTCAGCGAAAGAGAGTCTGGGTTTGGATGAATTTAACCAGAAAAAAAAACCCTGCTTTGATGAAGAATGGTTAAGTTTTTTGGATCAAAGAAAGCGGGCTAAAATTCAGTGGATAGAGGATCCAAGCCAAAGAAATGTAGATAATTTGAACAAGGTAAGGCGTGAAGTTAGCAGGCATTTCAGGAACAAAAAGAAGGCATATCTGAGAGCTAAAATTGAGGAACTTGAAACTAACAATAAGATCCAAAACATTACGGACTTGTATAGGGGCATCAGTGACTTTAAGAAGGGCTACCAGCCTAGATGTAATATAGTAAAGGATGAGAAAGGCGACTTGTTTGCAGACACCCACAGTATTTTGGCTAGGTGGAGGAACTATTCCTCCCAGCTATTCAACGTGCATGGGTTTAAGGATATTGGGCAGGCAGAAATACACACAGCAGACCACTAGTACCTGAGCCAAGTGCCTCTGAGATTAAGCTGGCTATCGACAAGCTGAAAAATTACAAATCGCCAGGTATTGACCAAATACCAGCAGAAATGATTAAAGCAGGGGGTAGAACAATTAACTTGGAGATTCATAAACTTATTATTTCTATTTTGAAGAAGGAGAAACTGCCTGAAGAGTGAAAGTAGTCGATCATAGTACCTATTCATAAGAAGGGGGATAAAACAGATTCTAATAATTATAGGGGCATATCACTTTTGCCAACCACTTACAAAATTTTATCCAACATCCTGCTCTCAAGGTTAATTC
>Ga0131853_10018627_pt1 | contig 12632 bp, 3 predicted proteins | sample TergutLab28metaG_FD_92764 | JGI IMG/M metagenome (GOLD analysis project Ga0131853, IMG submission 92764) | Labiotermes labralis P1 segment gut microbial communities from Petit-Saut dam, French Guiana - Lab288 P1 (version 2) (version 2) | ecosystem: Host-associated > Arthropoda: Insects >...
TTACCAGCTATTATGGCGACGATTATGAGGAAAACATCGTTTTTGTACGTCAGGTTTATAAGTTCACATTTTCCAGTTCTAAAGACACGTGTGATACTAAAACAGAATACAGGTTCATTATATTAACTTGTATAAAATAATAAAAACAGATACTATCATCTTGCTTACTGTCAGTATTTGTTTTTTAAGCTTTATTCAAGGAAAATTACATGTCCTCTTCTCATAATGGAGGATGAGAACCTAAGAATGAGGAGATGTATTGCACAAAAGGAAACATTTAAACCGCGCAAGGAACACACTTCAAGCTCTTTATAAGTGACGGGCATATTATCGAAGTACGTAAACTAATTACGCGACACTACGACCACTACAGACGGGAAATTAAAGAAGAAACAGAACGAAAAATTACATGATTTTAAATCTATTATAGCATCACAGGGAAAGTTTTCCATTGCTCGGGTACAATATAGGGAACTACTAGGCAACTACTAGTTAGATTCAGTTTCAACACTTTCCTTGCTAAAGTTACTTGAAATTGCTAGAAGTTTGGCGAACTTGGTTGCTAATATGTTTAGGTATAGCTACAGTAGAAGCAATCAACTGTCCCGAGTGAAATTAACTGAATTTTCAGTTTGTATCTTATTTTGTTACTTCCACTGATACTTGACCGAATCAACTACACACACACACACACAAACAAACAAACAAACAAACACACACACACACACACACATACGCACTGATTCACGTATTATATACACATAGGTGACTTCTGAACAGAAAACAGTACACAAATTGAGCAAAGAGTTCAATGAATTGAAGATACGTAAAACATCTTTAATTTTTAAAGAAAAACCATGATCCAGGACGAAGTCCCCAAATCCAGCCTGCATTAATCCCTAAAACTACAGTCATAGGTACTTAGTTTCATACATAGATTTGTTTCTAGATTAATGCCTTTACAACAATGATCGAAAACTTCACCTTTGCTAGTACAATAGAAGTTAGCAAGTCTTTTTTCGTTTGCACTGTATTTATCGACTCTACTATTAGCTCAAATGTGTAGCAAGGAGTGTTAGTGTGATTAACAACTAACTGGATGGGTGTTTATAGGAATGAGGTCTTGGTCAAATTTAGGACATTATTCCAATATTTCCTTTGAGAAAGAAGAGAAAAAAGTTTTCAGTCAAGATGTTTGTTCTACCGGCAGATAATTGAACGAAAGATTTCCTAGAGCAAATTAGAGCCATTAATGTGTATGTTCTTTTGCGATATTAAGAACTCTTTTATGACAAACAATGTCTTTGAAAAGGTCTTGAAATATAAAGATGACAGAATTGCTGCTTAGAAAAGGAGGAAATGTTCCCATGCTTCTATATGCATTCGATTGTTGGACACCGAGAAAAGAGGAAAAGCGTACTAGAGAAGAAAAATCGTTTTCTTACATCTGTTACAGGATATCGTGATAGTGAAAATCTGAAACAATACATAACAGTATTCGAAAGCATATTTTTAAACCCTGAAATAAAATCGTGTCATCTGTATTCACGTATCAAGTAGTACATGCGTGACCAGGAGGCAGTAATTGCTGCAAATATCTACCGGTATGAAGCTTAGGGGTATCTTTTTTTATCCCCAAAATTCCCCAATAGATATTTGTCCATAACTTGTAACAAAGTTTCTTCTATCGATATGTTCTAGAAATTTTCAAACTTTTGGCTCAAGTATACAGTGAAGATGAGATTTTATATTCTACCTCAAGGATCAATGAAATCTTACACACGGAGACTGTACCTAGGGATGGAAAGCGTCAATGGTAGGTGTTTAAACTTAAACACGATTAGTAATTGTTTAATAATAAGAGTAAAACCCAAGAAGAGAGTGGAATATTTGGAGAGACTTACTTATAAATCTCTTCAATTCTGTAACATTTGTAGTTAATTTAGCACCATAATGAATATCCAGGTTAAACTGCGTTCATGGCAGAAATAATAAATAGTAATTTGGAGTTATTGCTGACTGGAGAGTTCTGAAGTACTTGCACAAGTCTCTGTCACTCTGCCTCATTTTGTTGGGAAATGGCTGCAAGTGGGCCGAAAAATTATTTTTAATGCTTTTAGAGAAAAAAAATAGAAGAATTCAACCTACGATTTTATGAGCAATGATTATGATTAGGATGAAATTTGAATTTAAATAGATACTTCAATAGAGCTCTTGTTTTTTAACGGCCAGTATTTCTGTAAATATCGATATTTTATTTGAGCACTCCGTCGGAATATCAGCTTGAAGTTGAATTTTTTTTATTGTTTCCAATATTTTCAGCCAATATTTTGGTAATAAAGTCGAACACTTTCAATTTCTCTGTATAAATGCAGTTTGAAAAACAATTGAGCATGAACTAAGAGCTCCTCATGAAAAAGCTAGTTCGTGAAAGAAATTATTCGACAATCTAATATAATGACGTAACTGTAGACGTAAAATTCAAAATATCGTTCAATCCCTATTAAAATTAAATCCATGTTTAGTTACCAATTCCACTGAAAATTTCACTGCACTCTTGTTTCCATCCGTTGAGTATGATATAAAACCAAACGCTTTACAAATTATTGGGAATAAACAAACAAATTTGATATTGTCTAAATGCAAAAATTCTGCCAAATATTAATGTCTCACCTTATACCGGATAAATAATAAATAAATATGCCGTAATGTGAAGAAATTTTATATTTTCTCACCAACACACATACAGGCTGCTGGAGGTAGAAGTTCAGTGTGAAAATCATTTGAATATGGCTCATGATTACTTCAGTACAATGAGGACGTTTGTGTTCCTATTATTCATCACATAATATTAATGTCATTTAGTCTGCAAAGATGAGATTGACAACGTTTGTAATTCACGTGGATATTAAGAATTTTGGGTCGAAATTCAGTTGGAATCTCTCAAGGAGGTGAACACTTGGGAAACATAGCTTTATGGGGGAGAGTGTTCGGAATATGGTAGCACGTAAAAGAAAATGCGTCTGAGATATGTTTTCGACTGGCTAAAAACAACAGCCAGAGACAAACGTTTTTCATAATTGTAAAGAGGAGTTTCTTGAACGCCTCTGGGGTTGCAGCTACGTATGAAAGAATATGGACCTCATGCTAATTATTATTCCTTAATAGGTTCCATTGTGGGAAACCTATTTTTAAAAAAGGTTCCTTTTATCTTTTTTAGTCCATTCCTTTGTATCTCTGTTGTAATTTTAAGCAGAAAACTTTGCGAGTAGTTTCAAATATAGTATATTCCTCTCAGCCTCTTTCAAGAAGTGATAGTTTCTCCATGGAGTTTGTTAGTTGGTTAGTTATTTACTTCTCAGTAAAAATTGAATATTGCCTGACCAACACTTTCCGTATTTCTGAAACCGATATGATCTAATTTTCAACTGAATTCTAATGGGCCTATAGATTATTGGCGGTGATCCATTGTACCATAAATCAGCACTCTAAGGTACCTGTTGGAATGTTTTCACTGCGTCAAGCAGCGTGTATTTCCTTTCGTTTGTGGGTCATAATGTAACTTCACTTTCACTTTGCAGGTTTGTATGTTTTTGAACTTTCCGGGCTCCAATTCGATTCGGGTGTTCTGTATGGTATACTCGTATTACAACTTTCTAACTCTTCAATCAGTGCACTCAACCTGATATCGTTATTTAACTACCACTATTTTGCAACTGCAAGCTTCATATCTCTTCCTTATTCGACAGGCATATTACTGTTCTCGTCACAATCATCTAGTTTTTGTTTTATTTATATTCTGTATTTCACCAACCGAAAGAAAATTCGCAAACCGTAATTTCTTCTTTGAAATCACGCATAATTTCTGCCAGTGTATTTTACGTTGCTATTAAACGTGAAACATTCATTGCACAGCCATTGTTTTTTGCAATTTTGTGGCGCTATTGTTTTCGATTTCCATGCAACCGTAATTCAAGCACTCCCACAAAAATCGATGCTTCAGTATACATGTAAACACAACCGGGGTTCGCTGTGCTTATCGTGCTAAACATTTAAAGCGACTGTTTGGATAAAGGCACAGTTTCTAAATGCTACAGCGTACGGTACATGAAGTTAATACTGTGCCTTAAAAGGTTAAAGCCTGTGGGACGTCAAATAAGATTGAAATGACATACGAAACATTTATACACCTTTGTACACAATAAAATTTATGTGAATAGCGGTTTTCCTAGACATGTTGCAGGCACTCAGCTGGTCAATGAATTCCCATAATGTTGTAAATTATGAGTATTCATTTTTATTAGCAGCAGCACCGCTAAACTTCATACTGGATTATATTTGGATCACGAGGACGACATGCCAAATTAAAATAATTGTTTCGGTGCAATACATTTTAATATCTTCATTTAGTCTTACTCGCAGATTTCCTTAGTACCATAAGATTTACGGTACTGAAATTAGTTTTTTATAATTCGTAATAACGAATTTTTGAAATGACAAAGCTTCTCTTTAATAATAATCTTCCCCTTTACTATGCAAACCTTATAATAAAACAAATGGTGAGTTATATTCAGTCAGAAAACACAACTATAATATTATGCTCAATGATGATATTTATTAGCAAAGTAAATAAATAACTACATGTTTCGGCCTATAGCGGCCATCTTCAGGTTATTACAATTTTGCTAAAAGAGTACCATATATATGTCTAAACTGCGTGTTGATGTTGAGATCTCATCATCGTTTTATGTGCTACAAATAAGTTTATTTAGTGGGACTTCTAGTGGATCAATGAATGGGGGGGGGGGGTGTAGATCTCCCTGGTTGGGTAGGTATTGGGGAAGGGGTAGTTTATTGGGGGCCGTGATGTAGGTCTATGATTCTCACGTTGGGGGATGGTTGGGTTGTGGGGTTAGTTTCAGTGTTGTGTTTTCTGACTGAATCTAACTCACCATTAGTTTTTCAATACACAACGGGGATGACTCACCTCAGAACTATAGCAAACATATAGAATAGTTAACCAAAGGAAAGAGTGCCAATGTCTAAAGAATCTAAAATTAAATGTTTAAAAATTTCTCCCAATGAAGCTTAGGTTTTAATGCAGGAATCATTTTCGCTATCACGTCTTTTCCAACAGTTACTGAATTCTGTTTTTATCAGGTCAAGTAATTAGTAAAATAAAATGATTCTTCAAAAGTCATTAAAAATTTTAACAACATATTTCCATTAAAAACACTAAAAACAGAAACAGAATACTTTTGCTATCTTCTTGGATGTCATGTCTAACCGTGTAGTTTAGTAAATATGAAACACGTGTCGATTTAACAACCTGCTTCCACTTCCAAATATGGCAAAAGATTGGGTAAAAAGTGCGTTACATAGAGGGGAGGGAAGCGGCGACAGGGAAAGCTTCTAAGAACCTGTTACTCCCTGATGTTAGCAGTATGATTCCCTGAGGTACTATTACTTACCTGCTGAACACATGATATTGCAACACAGCACACGCCCTTTTTAACAACAAATAGACCATTTGCCTATTGTTTATAAACATGCTGATTCAATATGGACATTTATAGCAGGTCGCGGGTTTAATGATTACTTACAAAATATTTTAATTTTGTGTAAACTGAGTAATGAATTTAATTCGACCAAACTAAAATATTTATTCATTAGTGCCACAATATTGAGTCATGGCAAGAAAGTAAATGCGAAAGTAACAAGAACGTAGAATTATGAAACTTAAAATTAACAGACGTTTTCGGTGGAAAAAAATTATAAATTACTTATTAACATCTACATTCTTCAATTTATTTACGGTGTGCAAAAGAAAAATGGGTTTTATTCTTTATTATATGTGTGTGTGTGTGTGTGTGTAGAAATAGTTAATTTGCATAAAATATTTTTATTCTGAGATAATAAATATACAATTTTAACCAAATTTATACAAGTGTGAAACGCACTAAATAAACTTAACAACGAACACATGACCTTAATACAATACAATTTGTAGCAAATATTAATTTCCTACATGTACCGGTTCTGGGTGCCATCATTAAGGGTTCTTTTCGATCGAAGGAATACAAACCCAACACGTTAATCTAGGTAAGCGCCTCCCTGTCTATAATGATTAAAATATTAAAATTCTAAGCTACACATAATTGATAACAATAAATTAAAATGTTGGTATATCCGTTCCAAGTAAAAGTTCGTTTTTCTTTGTATTCGTTATAATGTATGCATAGAAATATCTGTCTCGATCTTTGTGATATGCATAGAAATATCTGTCTCGATATTTGTGATTCGAAGAGATCTCACGCAGATGAAACGTGTGAAGTGCATCGTGTCCGGTGCTGCAGTATTATACCGCCGGACATCTGAATTAGCTTCTTGGACTTGTATTCCTTTGATCTGCAAAATACCCTGAGAATGGCACCCCTGTACCGAAACGTGTACGAGATAAATATTTGCCATTCATTGCACTTTATTAAGTGCATATATTTACTTATGTACAAATTTAGAAGATTTGACTGTTATGAATAACATAAAATTTAATATATTCACTGAGTAAATTTAGTCTTCAAATACAAGCTTCAACGTCGTAGTATGTGAGTGCCACTTCAAAAGACAAAATAAATCCAATCTCAGCACTTTAAAGAGATCAAAACTATTTGTTTTTGACTTTATGCTGTGGTTGCATATTGCTAAGACCATTTTTAATTTAAAAAAAAGGCGACAAATTTGGAAATGTAAAAGTTGTTACTATTATTTAATTATCTCTGAGCTCATTAATGCTTACTTAGACACTTTATGGAAACAAGCCGTATTTCTTTGTCTTTTAACACGTAGCCTAGTTTCCACACATTTTTCATCCCGATTATATTTAAGGAGTTGCGCTCGAGATGCTTACAGAACCGCATGTGGCAATTAATGCAGTGTTTTGGTGGTTAAGTGTCTGATCTTAATTAAAATTCTATAGATTTGCTCAAAACATCTATAATATAACACTTAATGAAAGTCAATTTAGTCTTACTGTGATTGTTACTTACGCATTTAGACGGAAGAACGGAAAGGTTGAAGTCACCACATTAGTCGCCTTACATGGATGCCAGCACACTAGAAGTACGCACTAAACATTCTCTATCAATAGGCCAGTGGCTTTCTTTCTACGCTACACTGAAAGATCATTGCATCATAAACTGCCGATCAGAGACATTTATCCAGTTAAGCACTTATAAAATATTCTCATTATGTAACTGAGATTATAAAGGTATTAATGAGGTTGTTGCAACATCCAGAAATTACACAAGATCACCTTCACAAGGGGAGAAAAACCAATTCCTTTATCAACAAATATGTACTGGAAATTTCGGTCATATAAATTTGTATAGTTATTATGGCTTATTTACTGTTTTGGTCCCCATTGTGACCATTATTAGGGTGATGAATCAAACTTATTAATATATAGGCAAATTCGTGCACAAAATGTAAATTTCATTGGTGAAATCTTACAATTGCAAATTCCTGATTATAGTTAACATTTTAATTAATAACATCGTAGCAGATATTGTGTGTTGTGTGAAATGAATTAATAGAAATCAAATTAAGAAATGACATCACAGTACACAGTAGCTTCTCTAATGATAACAGTAAGAACGATTACTATAATGAATAGCAGGCCAAAACCCACCATGGATTGTAGCGCCAATTGAAGAAGCAGAAGAAGAAGAAGAAGAAGACTGTATGAATGATTGTAATTGTGAGACCTTACAAACTACTTATGTATTTTTATGCACAGTTTGTCTGTATTTTTAAAAGTTTAAAACAATAACTTGATGATGATGCAAACAAGGACAAAAAAAAGTAACCAAGCCTTGATAATTACGGAGTTCCGTTAAGTTGAAAATTCGGACACTTAATTGGTTATATCGAAAACAACGAATGACCAACATGAAATGAAGTATTTTATTTCCCTACTTCGTGAAGATTAGTAGAATGTCATATTCCAAGCACCGTCGTTATTCTTAAGAACAGAAACAGGTTACCTTCCCGCGCCAAGGGATATGACCCCAATTTTTCAGGTTGGAAATATTTCACTCAACCAATAGGGTGGTCCGGAGCTTCAACTGCACAAGACGTATTTTTTTTGGCAAGGTGATTCTAATAAGCCGACCATTCAATTTCGAGCCGTTTCGATTATGTCTGAGAATCCGCGTCTACCATTCAGTCCACGGCGCCATTGCAAAATCGCATTGCATAAGAAGCACAACCACTTTTATAATAGACTTTGACGTCTAACGTCAAGTCACGAAGAGTAATACCCACTTCTGTACAAAAAATGAAATAAATCGAGACATTTCAGCACTACATTCCGTCATCTTTCAGCAATGTTTATGTAACTGAGACAAAGAAGTACTATATGTCAGTCAATAACACAACATTTATTTTATATACACTGGTATATATGTCAGGGCGACATGTTTGGACTTAATCGGTCATCCTCAGGCCCTCCAAGAAATCACATCCAAGAGTTGTTAGTTTTTCTGCAATGTGGGATCCCAAATGCTCACAATTTCAGTTACAGAAGCAAAAGTATAGAAGCTTGTATAAATTGAACTTGTTGTGTGACGGTTTGAAATTAAAATTAGAAACATCCATTTGAAGAATTTTAAATAATTTTTATACTATCTTTTATATAAAGTGATTTTAATGTACTGCCATACAGGATAAGTCTCTAATTTTAAGTTAAAGCTGTCACATAACAAGTTCATTTTATACAAGCCTATACACTTTTGCTTCCATAAGTGAAATTGTGAGCATTTGGGATCCCACGATGCAGGAAAATTAACAAGTCTTGGATCTGCTTTCTTGGAGGACCTGAGGATGACCGACTAGGTCGAAACATGTCACCCTGACATATATACCAGTGTATATAAAATAAATGTTGTGTTATTGACATATCACATAGTACTTATTTGTATGTTATAACATTTAGGGATGGAAAACTTAAAAAAAATTATGTAACTGAGACTACAGTAAGTACATTTTTGGTGTTTTATCTCATTACTCTTCGATAACTAGATAACGCTGAGAAATAAACATAATTTTTAAGACGTTTATGGATAAGCTTTTAATAAATCCTTTGAGGCAGATGGCTTAGTGTATTTACCATCTACTTGAACATTCGGAATCGTGTATTCTGCGCACTCAGTGTATATATGGGCTTCATGCACTTCTCGAAATCAATGGTATTATTATCCCAACGGCCCGTGTCTTTGTGTTACAGTTTCTGCATCGTCACATTCTCTGTGGCTGTGGAACTGAAGAGGCTTAATGTCCTCTGGGGTTTGTAGAACAGCAATTGGGACTACTAGAAACATTTTATTGTGCGCCATTAGGGACTTTTCCTACAATAAACCTCGTTCATTACCACAACAACTGCAAGCAACCCAAAGTTTTTGTTTCATCCTAATTTGAATAATGTTAGTATGTCTATCAAGATTAGCGATCAGATTACTGTATTCAATTCCGACATTCTTTCGTAAAACAAAAACACGGTTCAACTTAATAGTAGGTAGGAACAATAATGTAGGCTTGATCTTTTCCATGTGGTGGTACAGCAGGTATTGATGATACGTCGCGCACACGAGCGTACTGATATATTTGTATTGTGTCTCTCTCTTCTTCGAATTTGAAACTTCTACAAAAAGTGTCTGCCACAAAGTATTTATTTTGTGTTTAATAATTTAATATTTTACAACATTATACTACTGAAACAAATTTAGAAAGTAATATGGACTAATTAATATTATAGATTTAGAATTGTCAGCTTCTTTGACAGCCTGGAATGGGTTATCTAAATAGACTTATACACTTTGTAAAGTGAGTAATATTCTTTGAAATTCATGAAATCATAAAGAATGCCGAACTGTGGAGTTTTGCACTTTTAAATTCTGTCTGTTTTTTTAATTTTTATGCGGCAAATTTTACGGTAGATTTCTCTTAGTCCGGCTGAAGTAAGTAGGTTATCTTGTTTCTGAAGTTTAAAAATGTCGAGATCGAAAACGTGTGACTAGATTGCACCGTAAATTTTAAAAAGAAATTTGTTAAATCCGATGGAATTTATGAGATTACGGTAGTTTACATTTTACGTACAGACCTTTGATTTGCGCGCTGTACCACGTATATGACAGTGTCGTCAATGTCTGGAGACTAATCCAAGGTAGTTTTTATCGCTGTTCGTAAGGTCATCAGCATTATCCGTCACAAGGTAGGGCAGATAGGGCTCTTTCGGCTTCATCTAATAGTCTCTTCAAAGGGCTTCCAAGACTTTTCTTCCGTCTGTTCTATAATTCAACATTATTTTTGGCATCTCTTTGCTGTTTATTCTTGCTGCCTGCCGTAGGTAATTTGACTTGTATCTTCTTAGTTTCTCGTCAAATATTTCTACTTCCATCTCTTCCAGAACTTCTTCGTTCGCTTGTAGTGCAGAATGTCGTAACCGGCTGTTCTTCTGAAAACTTTTATCTCGATTGACGCCAATCCTTTTCTATCCTTTTCTATAAGGGTCCAAATTTTACTTCCATTTAAAAGAATGGGGAGAGTCAGTGTATTATATACTTTATTCTTGAAAATTCCTAGGCCAAAGTATTCTTAAAAATTTGTTATATTGCCTAATCTGAAGACATTCAAATTGTGTATTTTGATTTGTGGTGCTTACATGTACGTAGGCAGAGCACAACTCAGAGGCTACCCCTTTCTATGTATGTGAATGTTGTTATTAGTGAATATGTATTATAGTCTAATCGAGAGGGGCATTTGTTGTGAAAATTTATACCGGGAAGGAATCCTATAGGGAATGTCCTTTGAAATTTTACGTTCTGTTTTCCCGTCCTTCACTTCTTTCACAATTAGCAATATAATTAGTGATGAACAAATTTAGAAAAAGGGTTCTATGTTAGAGCATAAGAAGAACCGATCGCTGCTGTTCTTCCAGACGAACATTACGTGATACTGGACTGGCTTTAGAAGCATCTTCGAGAAACAGCGTGAAGATTATTGCAGTAAACATTAGTACCAAAATAATCTATATATGTGACAACAAAATTTCTTTGTTTCAAACCACACAAATTTAAAATTTTTATGCCCTCCAGTCTGTGTTGAGACGGTGCGGTTTTGTAACTGTTTCTTTGAAACAGACTGTAATTGCTATAATGGATGAGATTACTTAAACTGTCAAGAAATTAAAACAATTATCACACGGAAAGTACTTATAAAAAATCTTGAAACAGTTGCTAATAATTTCGTCCACTAGTATAAAGACCGTAGGAGATGAAGGAGATTTTCCAACAAATGTTCAACTATTCATATATATTCACCAACACATGCACACTTTTTAAATGGCACTATAAAACTTAGTTTGTTAAAATAGTTAAAATCTCCGACATGTTTCCGTTTACATTTAAACCATCTTCAGGGGGCTATTAGTTCATGCTAAAGTTACTTATATCACTTGTTGCTATGATGGCCTTGTGGTAGCATGTCTTTCAACTATTCATTGTTATATATAATATAATAGAGAATTCTATTCTGGATTCTATAGATGGGTTTTCGATTTATGGGACAATACTTTGCAGTACAATATTATAAAACAGTAGTCGTGGAAGCATTTTAAAAGATGTTATAAAAACAAAGTACCTTCTTTTGTTTTTGTTCTTGCCTAAAAGGCTGCTTGTTGTTCTTTCTCAACTTGAAGCAGGTTACTGTGAATGTACTTATATTTAGTGCACGAGATCCTGTAGCAGTGTTGATGTGAAAAAATGGCGTATAGAAGCGGTAAAGTCTTAGTTTCTTCCTCATTACCTTCGCTCTCTTCAGGAATCTAATAATGAAATTCTTTAAAATATTTTACTATCCCATTCCTGTGATGTGTCATCAGAACATAAATTTATTATCAGATTTTTACGGAATTTGGTTAAGAAATTTTGTGACAGCAACACTTTAATTCGCTTCATAAACAGATTTATATTCCAAATGTCACACTTATTTTAAATGTTATAGAGAATATTTATGTAAGAAAAATATACAAAATTCTGTTAAAAATGTTGGTTTTTTTTAAAATTGTCCTAGGGAAGGCGTTTCTTTCATTACGGGGTAAGGGAATTTATATTTACTCATATTTGTTGAAATTATATAACCTTTTGAAAGTAAAGGACAACTTTGTAAAATCAATTTTTATGTCACGGAATAATCCTACATAATCTGCCCTCGTGTTTTATTTTAAAAGTTTCGCCCCACAACAACGAACCGAACGTTTTAACGTGACCTCCTTATGTGCTGCGAAGCGCTGCTGCAGTTTAGTGAACTTTTAATCCTTCTTACGTCACTTTCCCCACTCTATTAATAAAAGAAATTACGGTACTTTCGTCTATCAGGATTGGTTACATTGCTGTGGGTTTACTTTTTATCCCTCTACATAATTACTAGAATCCCTCATTTATCAACTCTTTCTGTAAATTAAAAAGAAAATTATACTTGCCTTCCACGTCTTTTAGTTGCAAAAAATACATTCTTTTACTAAGACTAGAAGGTTATTTTGAAATACCCTGAATGTATTTATCTCAGTAATTAACCAA
>Ga0131853_10018629_pt1 | contig 12632 bp, 3 predicted proteins | sample TergutLab28metaG_FD_92764 | JGI IMG/M metagenome (GOLD analysis project Ga0131853, IMG submission 92764) | Labiotermes labralis P1 segment gut microbial communities from Petit-Saut dam, French Guiana - Lab288 P1 (version 2) (version 2) | ecosystem: Host-associated > Arthropoda: Insects >...
CCTTCTTGAGCAGCTAACTGGTTTGCAGCTAGTCAAGAAATTCCCCGCATTTCACGGAACCCGAAGGTTCATTACCGCACTCACAAGCGTCCGCCACCTGTCTCTATCCTGGGCCAGCCCAAATCAGTCCATATACCCACATTCCATCTCCTGGAGATCCATCCTAATATTATCCACCCATCTACGCCTAGGTCTCCCCAGTGGTCTCTTTCCCACCGGTTTCCCCACCAAGACCCTACACACCCCTCTCTCCTCACCCATACGCGCCACATGCCCAGCCCATCTCATTCGTCTCGATTTTATCACCCGCACAATATTGGGTGAGGAGTACAAATCATTTAGCTCCTCGTTACGCAATCTCCCCCATTCCCCGTTACCTCGTCACTCCTAGGTCCAAATATTCTACTCAACACCATGTTCTCAAACACCCTCAGCTTCCTTTCCTCCTGCAATATCAGCGACCAAGCTTCACACCCATACAAAACAACAGGCAAAATTATATGTCAAATCCATTACATACAGCAGTTCATGAGGTAAAAGAAGTGCGTCTTTGCGCCTTTCATTCGTATGGGTACGGACACACTGAAGGCGTGAATCTTGGAGGTCAGCGGCAAGCAGGTGCATGGTAAGAACGCGATTTTAGGCAACAACAAGAAACTTATCCAGGCGGCTTCACTGACGCCCATCCCTCCCTCTAAGCTAATTGACAGGGTAGAGGTAGTTGTAATCAGTGCATCCGCCCGAAGAAGTTTCTTGTTGTTGGTTAAAATCGCATTCCAGCCATGCACCTGCTATCCCACCTAACCTCCAAGCATCGCGCTGTCACTGCGTCCGTACTTGTAAGTGTATATTGTACACCGATGAAAATATTCGTGCTAGCTTAATACTCGCAGTACGTTTCTGAAAAAAAGGTAAACTGGCAATTAAAGTGGTACTTATTCCTAGTATTAATACTGTATGCAGCTGAATTTGAAATTTTGTTTAGTTATTTAGAAATGAAGAACACGAATGGAAATACTCACATGAAAAAAGTAAATTCGCTCATCTCTTTAAACAGGACTGCACATTAGCAGGAACGACCCCATTTAATTTGCTGGTTACGTCACTACATTAAATTCACAACTAGTAAACAGAGGTTACACATTAGGAACCTTGTCACATTGCAGGCAGGACAACAAAACATTCAGTACTGCAAGTGTTATTTGTAATTATATTGGTCCAAACAAGAAATCATGACTCGTTTAGTTCAAATATGAAATATCGACACGTTCTTAATGGACAATATTATAAAGTTTGGTGTTGAGTTGTATCCTGTTTTATAGATCCTTATTGTGTCAATTACTGTATGCTTACGTCTTTAGCGACATAAATTTTGGGTCATTTTCCCATATTTCGACAATACTTTTACAAGTGTTTGGACTGGCACAAGCATGAAAACTAAGTACACACTAGTCTTGTTGTGTTTTAATTTACTATCTTGAGGGTAATTGGCTGGGACAGTTCAGTCGTTATAGCAAATCATTACGGGCTGAACGGTCCGGGGATCGAATCCCGGTGGGGGATGGAACTTTCCGCAACCGTCCAGGCCGACGCTGTTACCCACCCAACTTCCCGCACAATATGTACCGGGTCTCGTTCCCCGGGGGTAAAGCGGCCGAGGCGTGGCCTTGACCACTCACCCCATCTAGCGCCGAGGTTAAAGAAAGAGTAGAGCTATACACCTACTTCTCCTCTGGGCCTTCATGGCCTGTTCTATGGTGAAATTTACCTTTTATCCTAAGGGTGGTTGAGTTCGACTGAAACACGTCGGAAGGGGTGTGTGAATGAATGCTATCATGTTAATAACTGCATGTGCACATAAGGCATTTGCTTTAAACGTTTTACAAAACGACGGATGACCCCCCCCCCCAAATCATTCCATGTTTGATAATAGTATAGAAAGAGGCAAAAAATGCAGTTCCCACCTTACAGAATACACTATGTGGTCACAAAGACCAGCCGGTGACACCGTCACAACTTATTGTGAGAATCACAATGAGCACATAAATCGAATATGTGGACACAGGAAAGCGTTATGTTTCGAAATTAGCAGTACGCTTAATAACTAATAGGTTTTAAAGGGTATGTTAAGTATAGGAAGGGTTCGGTTTTTTGTGATGTAACGTCCTGTAGTTTGATAGACAGACAGACAGACAGACAGACAGACAGACACAGGAGTTTCAGACGAACCTGGTTAATTCCTACGCAGGGTAGAGGTTAAATCGGGTGACGGGTTGTTCGGTGCGCTACGTATGGAACTGCAATGAGAACAAATGGGAAAATGCTCTTTTCAGAGCCTTGATAAATGTATTATTCAGTTCCTCCTTTCCTATTTATTCTTATGTACTTCCTCCTGAATTTCTTGCACCTGCTTAAGTGTTTATATATTCCTTTTATTTATTTATTTCATTTTCTTTTCATTATCAGTTTTTGTCAACTTTCCTTCCTCTTACTGTTAATTTTTTCCTTGTCGACACGTGACCTCAGTACAGGACCCCTTGCACAGCCGCTAGTTCTTCCTAACTTTCTTACGTCCACAGTCCCGGTTGGCTAATACTGCTAGCCCCACTTTCTCCTTGCTACAGCAGCACAAGTTACCCACGTACTTTACCCTTCTAGTCTACAGATGAAGGAAGCAGGTTTCTCAGAAACACTGCAAACTGCACGCCATATTATGAGGCGTTACTGCAGAGAACGGTAATTTTAATATTTGCCGTCATAACAATCTCAAATCTTACGGGAAAGGCATCTGTCTATGCAACGGTCTACAGTACAAAGTAAGTCATTCTGGTTGGAGAATCTCTTAAAATTACGTCACGTCCAATAATACTGCAAATATAAAGGTACGACACTAGAATGCCTTCTGAGAAAGCAGGATTTCAACATTTTAACTGAACTGTGAATGACTGAGAGTAGTTTTTATAATAAAACCAACGAGAAGCACTAATTTCTCAAATTTACTTTGGAATAGGTCTCTACATATTTCGGACTATCTCTGTCCATCATCAGGAGTCTAGCACTGTATACACAGCAATAGGTCATACAGGTTATGCTGACTGCTTGCTAGCGGGATCAGGATGGATCACCAAAGAAAACCTGTATAAAACCAACGCGGCAATATGGTACAACAAAATATGCAGAGAAAAACGGCCAGCGCCCAACTATATATCAATCAAAATAAATGGCAAAAACTCATAATGCCAGAAAACAAAAAAAGCTGCAACTCACTACTCTCTAAAGCAAGAACTAAAATTTCTATACGTTAAAAAACAGAAACTGAACGAACGAATATACAGAATACATCTACAGTGCGCCACCTCCTGGCAAAACAACTGGCATATCATCCAATCATCAATTGACAACAAATTACAACAACAGATAAGTTCCATCCTGATCCAGCTAGCAAGCAGTGTGCGCAACCTGTATGACATATACATATTGTTGTGCGTGCGCAGTGCTGGACTCCTGATGATGGACAGAGAAACTGTCCGACATGTAGAGTTCTATTCCAAAATAAATTTCAGAAATTAGTGCTTCTCGTTGGTTTTATTATAAGAATGTATCACGATGCATGGTCCTCAGAACGTCAAATTCGTCAATGGGGGTAGTGTACAGCAATCGTTATGCCAAAGGGCCATTTGGAAACCCCAAACACCGTGTCGGCCGCAAAATATTTATAAAGAGTGAAAAATACTTAGACAAGAAATTATTCCAGCCTATTTTACTGGTATAAATTGGAACAACTCTTATCTATATATTTCCAATGGCACGGAAGGTGTGAGGTATTAAGTTTAGTAATAAATGTATTTTTAAGGAAAAATTATTCTATATTAAGCGATTCATGTTAATATTACTTATTTGTAGTACTGCAATGAAATTAATACTGCAACTAAGTATAAATTTATTTTTAGTAATTTTATTATATTCGTATAACAGAAAAGTCGCTCTTAAGTTTTTAGATTTAAAAAATGAACAGATGTATATTATATAAAATTAGGACTGTAGTAAATTGTTCTAACTCACGTCACTCTCGTTACGTATCATAAATTGTTTTGAAAAATGCAAGGGCATCAGACGTCAGTCTGGCGGATAGCGGACTGCGGGTTCCTGAACACTGCCATATGATAAAGCGCAACAGGCACTTTTAATGGCAGATGCACTCAGCCATATTTCTATGAAATACAGGGTAACTATAGGTTTTTTTTATGCAAGACTACCTAGGTACACCCGATATGTTCACCACTGTACAAGCTTAGCGCCTACACCACTGGCATTTTAATGAAGGTAAGGCTACACTGAATCTGTAGAGGCGCTGTGGGGAGCCAGTCGATTTTAAGGGCAGACTGCCAAACAGTGACTCCGATCGTTCGATATTCCAATTATAGATTCATCGACCTACCTCAGATACTTGTAATGAGACACAGCAAAAGTGGCATTAGGATATCTTGCTCCATGACATTGAAATATTCCGCGCTCTCATGTTTCTGAAAATTATCGACAGCGTTTATAATATACGATAGGCATGCGGGTATCTGTAAAGCATCACGGTAATATGTGTTTCTGTTGATTTTGCACAGAAATGTTTTGTTCCCTACAGACAGTACAGCGGGTGTACATATGTTATAAAGTTACCGTAAGATCACATAAAAATAATCATTTTAAATCATACAAACACGACATCACTTACCCATCTCCAAACCCAAAATATAAAAATTGTATTTATTTCTCTCAATAACGTTACAAAGTCTGTAATTCTGCCAAACCAGACGTAAAAACCCTCTTCACTTACTCAACAGTAAGTGCTTGACTTGATTAGTTTATCAGCTCTCATTTGGTCAGCAATTTTCGTGTACCTTAAAGAAATCCTGCAAGTTGACGACTCATTTCACGATGGCCCGCCACTTTACCCTATCCAAAGCCTTGACTTGATAACCCCGCCAATATTAGTACACGGTGCTGGTCATTACTTTAATTCACATGAAAGTACTTGACACACCCAAATCCTGTCTTATCAGGATACGTTTTGGTAACTTCGTGATACGTAAAGCAGAAATTCGAAAATTCGTGTCTAATGTATAAACGTGCAAACTCAATAGACTCCAGTTTTACTAAGTAAATTAACACGGCGTTCGTGCAAAATATTTCGCTTTGTTTTATCAAATAATTAAACACTTAAGATTCAAAGAGGATCCAAAAGCAGGTTGGTATTGACTGAATGGGTGACGATCAGCTATTCAAACGGACATTTGTCTACCTTGTATTATGCAATGTACGAGTAGTACGGAAATGGAGTGACAATATACCATCGCACTGGGTGAGTCACAACTCTGAAGTTAGGAAGTCGCAAACATGGCTATGGAGCTAAAAAAAACATATTCTGATAACTACAGCTTATCTGTGTTTGAATTTATTAAAAGAACAAAATTTCTTGCGTAAAAATATTAAGTTCGTGTCTTACTCGGGCATTGAAATCTCTCCCCTTTAAACATTTCTGAAGTTTCAGCATGTGCCTTAATACTAACATATCTTCAGTGATATTTGTATGAATTTTCTGATCCTGTGAAATTTTAATGATTAAAACAATTTGTTTGGTATCAACACCACTGTGAATAAAATTTTCCGACTCCGGCTGTTAAAGAGGAATTAAACAAATAGAAAATGTTGAGGAAAGTTTATGGAACATGTTTTATGTTCGCACGTACCAACCCAGTTAAAACTCTCTTCAATAAAAAGGCTCAAATCATTTCATTAATTCAAAAAGGTAAGAGACCTAAACAAACTATCAATACAAGTAGTAATGTTTAACACACATCGTGACAGAACGTTGGGAAGGGCGACTTCATTAAACATGCCATTTTACAGTAAGGTAAAATCGGTAGTTTGAAACAAAAATAATGGCTTCCTGATGTAGCAGAACATAAGCAGCCTGCTGGACTACCCGTTTTATAAAGTGATTCCTGTCCTTCCAACCTCTCGTTTTCACCCATGTCCATCCGGACCTGAAAATGCAAGTTGTACGAGGACTTGATGTTTGGAAATTTTGTTTGGAATTTTGTTTACAAGATTTATGGTTTATTTCGATGAAGAAATAGGTAACTTTCGGTTATGTTGTGGGCGTTTCTCTCCCATGGAAATTTAAACTTATTTATGAGAATTTTAAATTGGTCAGCTAAAGAAAGTAAAACACTTTCGTTGTCCTACCAATCACGGAAGGGAAAGGGTGTTGCAGGTATCGTCCTGGAGAGTGAGGGCTGAAGAGCGGGTGGAAGGTTTTGAGGGAGAGGGTGTGCGGTGTTCAGCGGATGTAGAAGTAAGGAATGCCAAGACTGAAGTGTGTGATAGTAAAGAAAATAAGTATCAATAGAGCAGTCATAACAACAGAAATACGAGGCGATATAAATAACTCAGCTAAATTTCAAGGCGCCTGAGAAATCTCATGCTACCGAGGAGTTTAGTCGTCCTCACCAATATAGCTATATGGACTTCAGAAAACTCCCATCGAATGCCGACTAAGAGTATGTTCTGACATGACACACAATATTGCTTAATCATTTCTCACATTGATGTGCTTACTTTTGGGCTATAAATATTTGTGCATGACAAATGTATTACCAAAAGTTACGGATGAAAGGAACGCCCTACTTACAAGACGACGAAAGAAAGCTAACTGGATTGGTCACATCTTGTTTCGAAACTGGCTTTTAAAACACAATACCGAAGGAAAGACAGAAGGGACGCAAGGACGAGAAAGAACACGCAGGCAGTCACTTGCTGACCTTAAGGAAAAGACAAGATTCTGGAAACTGAAAGAGGATGTACTACATCGCACTCTCTGGAGAACTCGTTGTACAAAGAGCTGTGCACCTGCCGTTAGACAGTGTGGTGATGGTGAGAACAAAAGGCAACACAAATAACAAACAGTAGCACAGAGTACACAGTACTCAAATCTGATCGAAAGCACACGTACAATATTTGAGGTTTAAACGCTGTGATGTAGATGAGATCCGCGCTCTTCGGGGATGTTACGCAGCGTAGTGTGTTTAACTCGACAGCAACGTTTCGAAACAAGCTATCAGTCTCATCTTCAAGGGTCAAGAATTCCCCTTGACCCTTGAAAATGGGCCTGATGGCTTCTACAAAAACGTCGGTGTGGAATAGTCACTCTAAACTGCGTAATACCCCAGAAGAAGGCATATCTCAAATTTTGGTACATTAATCATGAAAGAAATGGTCTTCACTGTCTGAAGAAATCCACATAAAGCGTGTGCGAAAATAACAGGCTGTGAAGGAGGTACAGCACTAGCTTCTGTTAGCGACGATCCTCGCGTATTCACTCAACAATATCTCTCATCATCCCTGCACTGACGTCATCTCAGTACATTATCATTGCCTTACAAGACTGGTCAGTACATGTCCTTACACATAGGAGAATGTACCGCTTTGTGAGTGTCTACGCCTCTGCTGACAGATACAGTAACTTTTCATTACCAGACAAATGAGAGCTCTTTCCATCTCATGGAACAGTGCTCTGTTACCATGGTAACAGACTTATCACATTGTGACACTAAACTTTGTCTCCTGGCGCGTTAAGTTGCCAGCCCTGGCGTGATGTTGATAAGCTGTTGTATTGAGAATGCTCTGAACAGAATTGCCTGTCTACACAATAAACCTGTCGCGTACTCATTTTCACACTGCATACAGCAGGAGATGGACTGGCAAATGGGAGTCGTTCGGAGTGATACACTCTGTTTCCGATTGTTTCATTGGCCCATAAATTTATGTTCGCATCGGGTCATTAAATATTTAGATTTCGATACAAATTCTAGTACACATAAGAACCAGGTCGCCTGACTTCAGAAGCTCTCAATAACTGTAGAGACAACTTACTGCAGAATTAAAATTAAAATGGTTATATTGTATTGTGCTGGTGATAAAATCGAGAAGATTGAGGTGGGCGGGGCATGTAGCGCGTATGGGGGAGCGTAGAGGCGTGTACAGAGATTTGGTGGGGAAAACGAAGGGAAAGAGACAACTGGGGAAGACCCAGGCGTAGATGGGAGGATAATATTAAGATGGATCTTCAGGAAGTGGGAATTGGGGGTGTGGACTGGATCGAGCTGGCTCGGGATAGGGACAGGTGGTGGGCACTTGTAAATGCGATAATGAACCTTTTGAGTTCCATAAAATGCTGGGAATTTCTTGACTAGATGCGAACCAGTTAGCGTCTCAAGAATGACTCTGCTCCATGGAGTAATTAAGTAAGTAAGGGTTATATTGTGCCCGAAGTGTAATAAACTTACTTTAGAATTTCAACAAAATCTTATCCATTACTTGTACGAGGTATCTAAAATTAATGACTTGCCGCAGGTCAAATTTCGATGTAAACGTGTCAGTTCACGTGCCGCGTATTAAATTCTGCTCAAGAGAATTTCATGAAAATTTATGTTTCTTACTGGAACATTTTAATGTTGACCTACAGAAACCTACACATAAGCCCACTGTACATGAAACTCCCATACATTTTCTGAAATGATTAATGGGAACAAATACTGGCACATACAAAACTCACGTTATATTAAAATCTATAACTTAGTATAGATTTATATATTCAACGAGGTACAAGCAGGAACATTGTATCAGGTCCGTGTATCGCGAAGATATTCTCTGTTGGAATGCGACACTTTGTTGTTCAGAAGAATGACGGTCAAACTTGCCTCTTCCACCTCCTACCATAGCGACGAAGACAGGAGATTCCTTCCAGACGTTGTAATCATATAAGAAACTAAACGCCGGCACACATCTGGAGACCTTAATTTTGACAACTGACAATAGTACAGGTATTATACACTATGTATTAAATAATTGAGAGGCCATTATCAGCATAAAATATTATAAACTGAAATTAGATATCATTTTTAAATAAAATAGCGGCGGTATACAAGGTTAGGTTGTAGAAATAAATCTTGAAGTAGGAGGTATTGCAGCTGGTTGGAGCTCTGTAGCCCCATTGTAGTCCGTCTTAGGCAGGTCCATAGCCTCTTCCAAAGGGAGCTGTCCACAGATTGTGATACAGGGTTTCGTCTTTCAATTTACAATATCCTTTCTTTTTCCCTTAAAGTTATATACTAGCTTCCTACGTCTTCGTCGTCGCCTTTCCGTCACTTCTATCCTTCCCTCTATCCTTTATTCAGTAAAGTGTTTTAGAGTTCTTACGCAAAAAATGACCAATCCAGGTAGCTTTCCTTCTGTTTACAGTTTAGGGGATATTCCTTTGGTCTTTGACTCCATGTAATACTTCATTTGTCAAAAGATCGACTCAACTGAACATCTCAATCCTTCTCCAGCACCACATTTCAAAATTTTCCAGGTATTTCCGATCTATCATGTATCCCCAATTTATGGAAGTACGTACTGTTTAGAGTTCCTTGTAAATTTATGCGTTCGACAGAAGTTTAATAACACTTTGACAGCAAATACCGAGCGATAAATGATATTGCAGGATTTGCTTCTGTGAGCTTTCGCCGACTTAAATTTCCGTCCTAGTATACTAACCTGATGACGCAATTTTCCATTACATTTAATCGTGTATGTGTAACATGTAATAAAGAAGAGTGATGTTACTTGTCTCAAACCAGTGGCTCGGAAAACTACAGGCGGTTTAAGAATATGCTCCGCATCTGTTTCGCTGAATTGGAAAATAAATGCCATATGCATTGACAGTACTATGGAACGATTACAAATTCGTACGACGAAAAAGAAGCAAGTGCAATTCAGAACAGATATTTGACGTCGTATTTAAACTGCCGTGTCGACAAGACTGTATCCGTTATTCACGTCTGTCAACACATCACACAAATCTGAAACGCAGATGACAAACCTAACACTTTAAGGTAATGCTATATATATATATACACATATATGTCACCTGCTCCAATATTAATAGCTCGGCACTTAGCCACGAAATGTATCTTCATGTTCCGTATAATTATCATAATTAAGAAGTCAGGAAATGTCAGAATAACACAACACGTGTGCGTTTGCGTAAGGTTTCTGCAAGTCCACTGCTACTACCACTTTACCAGAAAATAGTGCTATTATGTTGACTTAACGTCGCCGGAAACCATTTTGATACTTTTGCCAATATGAAATAAAACTGGATTTCCGAGACAGATTTTCATAACAGTCCTCTATCTCAAATTTATTGGAAATCTTGAATCTTGTCATCCGGTTTTAGACAGCCATACACGTAACGAAGATGTGCACGCAAACTTTTAGTTGGAAAACTTGCAAAAAAAAAAAAAGGGATGATTGAAAGACAGAGAATGGTACTAATCGAGATCGTAATAAGACGTGGAGTGAAGCCGCGCACGAAGCGACTTTAACTGAAGGTAGAATGTCATGCAAACATATGACTTGCGAGAAACTAACTCCGGTGACGTAGCGGCTGAAGTTTGTTTGTGAATACTGCGAGTATAATAAAAACATTTATCAAATATTTATTGATAAATCAAATTGCACAGAATGCTGCGCCTGCTTAACTCCGGGTTTTTCGCAGTTCACAGCCTTTATGTCTAGTTAAAAAACGATATTTTTACATATCCTTTACCTCAATCTACCGTTCGCACATCCAATATCAAAGAGTAAATCCTTCGAAATCTTACAAATCAAACTTCGCTTGAAATGTTACACCACTAACACTTTTTCTTATTTTTCTATAACTTTCAGCTATTAATTCAGTTATATTAAATTCTATTCTATTAACCTACTAAATAAGATCTCTTTTCGGGTAGTTCAATATATATTTATATCTACTGCGTCCTTCCAAAATTCAGTAAATCTGGTCTTTTCTCTTCAGGGATGTTACGCAGAGTAGATTGGTAGATAGTTACCGACGTTTTGGTACTGATAGTGTGCTCAAAAACCTCAGTATCTAACTACCAATAAAGTCTGTGTAACATTTCAGAAGACCCAAGACTTCAAAGACACAGCAGCGGAAGCCTGAAATCACGTTCATTAAATAATTTCACATTTCTCACTTACCTGAACACAACTACAAAAATTCAATCCTGCACGCACCTAATTATACGTAGGATAAAATATGTTCTGCATTTTTGAGTTTAGCCCCATTCTCTTCTATACATTCAATAATAAGAAGTACTTAGAAGACTTCGACTACTGTATGTTGTTTTCTTAAAGTTTTACACCTTGTATAGGTCTGATTATGACCGGGATGTTAGGTCGAACCTAGTAACCTAAAAGACTGTATTGTGGAAGAATGCATTATAAGTAAATTTATTGATTAAAGCGCAACGCGGATGTATTATGTAAAGCTTAAAAAGACCATTCATCTCTCAACCTTCTATTTCTTCAGCTAACTACCTCATAAATATTAAATTGCGCTACTGTCGACGAACATGCTCATTTTCATCCCAAACAGGACTGACACGGATACTGTAGATATGTAAATAGTGATTTATAACTGGGGACGCTAGAACATGGATCGACACTACAACGGAATCTAATATATATCGGCTAACAAGGCTTCAGCCTTCTTGCTCAAACGGCGAGATAACGGCGCTGACAAACCTCAGTCAGCGGACGATGCAGTTCTAAATCCTTCAGCGCCAAACAATACCAGCGATAAGCAGCTACTTCCATCTCACAATACAGCCATCAGCTCCTTCTGAACTCAGCGAAGTGGTGAGAGAAGTAGTAAAGTTAAGCCCATTCCTGTATTGCGCGGACGAATGGTATGAATTTCGGATCAGTCATCGGCTATCCCGAGTCAGTTATGTCGTGGCCCCCAGTCCCTCCGAAAAATACAAGTCTAATTCTTCGATTAGGCAGAAACCGCCTTTTGAATTCATCTTCATTCATAAATCGTCCTGCCACTCCAGGCTATTAGTCTGTGTTTTTTTTAGCAACGCCGTAAAAGAAGCAAAGAATATTTCTTCAGCTATCTATGAATTACACATGAGCGTGCGTGGGATTACGCAGCCACCTTTAGCACGGTCTCACTACATATGTTTACCCTTGGTTCTGCCGTGAAGAACAATATTCTAAAGTCTCCTACTCTACAACGTGTCCTGCAGGTTTAATCGCTACTTTTTTCAGGGCAATTTCCCTTCGGTTTGTATTGCCCTAGATATAGACCCTATGCTCCATGCAGAATGAGGTTACAGAAGGCTGCAATGACTTATCGACCACATCACTTAAACGGCGTACACTATATAAACTGAGAAGCAAATGTATTAACGCTACTTCAAATAAATCACATTTCTATGATGTGAGCCAAAGCGTGTAAACAGGGGGCGTTTGAGCATGACGGGGTGCGGTTAGGAACTGGGGGGATAAATTGTCACCAAAATGGTAACCATTCCAGATCAGTGATTTGCGTGCCATTCTGGGTTGGAGGAAAAAAAAACCTCGCGTGAGTTCGAGTTTGGTTAGGGAAGTGATAGGGATGTAGGGATGATTGGGGGCAAGGGTGGAATAGCAAAAAAAAAAAAAAAAAAAAAAAAAAAAATGAATTTTTGTGGTGTTTTTGGGGGTAGTCCCGTGGCTCCTTCCCTACCCCTATTTTTTTTAAATAG
>Ga0131853_10018630_pt1 | contig 12631 bp, 8 predicted proteins | sample TergutLab28metaG_FD_92764 | JGI IMG/M metagenome (GOLD analysis project Ga0131853, IMG submission 92764) | Labiotermes labralis P1 segment gut microbial communities from Petit-Saut dam, French Guiana - Lab288 P1 (version 2) (version 2) | ecosystem: Host-associated > Arthropoda: Insects >...
AAAGAGACCACTGGGGAGACCTAGGCGTAGATGGGTGGATAATATTAGGATGGATCTCCAGAAGGTGGGATGTGGGTATATGGACTGGATTGGGCTGGCCCAGGATAGAGACAGTTGGCGGACCCTTGTGAGTGCGGTAATGAACCTTCGGGTTCCGTGAAATGCGGGGAATTTCTTGACTAACTGCAAACCAGTTAGCTTCTCAAGAAGGACTCTGCACTATGGCGTAAGTAAGTAAGTAACTTTAGAAAGCACGGATTATGAGCTCCCTGAAGATATTGTGACTATACCGAAACAAGTCAGAGCTATTTTAATGTAAATTTTAATATTGTTTTAAGACAATTCACTTATGCATTCATTGGTGAATAAATAACTTTGATAATATCCAGATGCACGGTACGAATATGAAAAAAAATTACACCACCTGAGTGTGTATTTGTAGCCTTAGGTTAAAAGTAAAAAGTGAAGCGTTCCCGTTACAGGCCCGGTATGGTCCAGAGGGTGGGTAGAGGTATAGCTCTACTCTTCCATGACCGCGGCACTAGAAGGGCTGAGAGGTCAGCAGTACGTCCCGGCCGCACTTTACCCCCGGAAAAGACCCGATACCCATTTACAGGAGGCTGGGTGGACCGCAGGGTCGGTCTGGACGGGCGGAAAATCTCGTCCCCACCGGGATTCGATCCCGGACCGTCCAGCCCGTGGTCAGTCGCTCTACCGACTGAGCTACCCGGCCCACCGACTGTGAATGCAGTGATAAAAATTCCCTACATCATAATTTCTCGTCATTTGCCCCATAGATTTGGAGGCCAAGGTGAATAATTTGAATGATGGCCGTAGGGTGACTCCGAGTTTGATTCGGACTCTTTGACACAAGTGTTAATCTACTTTGAGCGTAATATCCGACTTAATCCGTCGATATAACAACAGGCAAAACACTAATTGTACTGTCCGTTTTAATTTTCCTCCGTGTTTCGAAACGTAATTAATAATAACAGCGTAAAAGAAACTATAAAATTAAAAAAAAAAATTTTAACGAACGACATAAATAAATGAATAACAATTTTGTTACATTGTCTTCGTGTTTATGCTCACAATTATATTTCACATCTAAATCAATGACAAAATTTAGGACAGCCTGTACTTAACGCGACGCTTGTAGCTACGTCGAACTTCAAGCAACGTATCTGGCTGCTCGGTATAGTTGTGTTAAACCTAATTAAAGTCAAACTGACAGACAGACGTGTTTTTTTCGTAATTACTTTACTGGTTGTTCTGTGATGGCCTAATTGGTAAACAAAAATTGTCATAGCTCACTGGCTTTTAATATACATGGATTCTTCTCTAAAAATCCCCTTTTATTTCGTAAATTGGTCATTCATATTCCTCTGTTGGCCGGATTCTATATTTAAACAGAAATAAAATGCACAATTGTGATAAATGCGAAATACGCACCATTGCTTTGAATCATGATTCCCTTCAGCTTCAGTTGTTAGGTCATTACGTATATTAGAGAAAACAAACTGCTGTTAAAATGATATTTTTACACTGAGTTTTCCCATTTGATTTCTGACGTATGCGTTGTAAATATATGAAGATTTTTTTTCATGTTTGTACCGTGCATCAATGACGATTAAAACACTTTATTGTCCAACAGACGCACAAATGTATAATTCGTAGATACAATTAGAATTATTATAAAATATTTAAAAATATTTAAAATTGGAGCAATTTTAAATATTTTTAAATATTTTATAATAATTCTAATTGTAATCTACAAATTATATATTTGTGCATCTGTTGGATAATAAAGTGTTTTAATATGAAGACATATCCAGACGTTGCTATATTTTGCTTACACGTTTACAGAACGTTCGAAGTTTGTTGAAATTTACTTAATGTGATATATTTTCGTGTATAACGAAAAGTAAACTCTGAAGTATAAACCAAAAACAAATGTCCATTCGATGCTTATTCGCCCATCACTCTTTGCACCTTGTCAATGGACAGGTTACGAGTATTAGGCTTTTTTTTAATAAATGTATTTACAGCATGTTCCATTACAGAGTAATACTACATGTTCTAGTTTATACTTTATTACATAATGATTAGGCTTGTGATTATCGGTTATAACTGCCGAACAATACAGTGCACAAACGCACCTCAGATTGCTGTGCTATTGCGTTTAGTTTCAGTCTGAATAGAAGGTGCTTTACTCCTAAACTAAGAACAAATAAATTTCTCTCAAAGGTCTTCGTATTTGAACAGTTGTAGATAATTCTAAAGCTTTATCTCTTAGAACTCCTCCTTTACTTTTAATGTCGCTCTATGTGATGTACAAACTTAGTTGCACGTGTCGAAGTGTTATTGAAAGCTAAAAAGGAGTTAAATTTGTTTTCTTGTTCTGACTTTCTCTCGAAATTAGATTTGTTTGTACCTATGAGAAAGAACCTTGCTATGGCAGCAAATTAAAATATTTTTATCATAAAAGCCAAGGAGTCGGAATCTTTAGGTTTGCACCGTGCACCAATGACAATTAAACACTTTATTATCCAAGTAATGCAAAATATATAAGTTTTAGATAAAATTAACATTATGAAATATTTAAAAGTGCTCCAACATGTTTCGGATCACAGCGGATCCGTCATCAGGAAGTCTTGTACGGTACTTGGCTAAAAATTACCAGATTTATTCTATCGTGCCCGTTGGCATGGAAGAGGTCGGTGTAATGGCAGCATATTCTGCCCCGTTGTGCGTGTGTGTAGTTCACTGTATCTATACAGTGAACTACACACACTGTATCTATACAGTGAACAACACACACTGTATCTATACAGTGAACAACACACACTGTATCTATACAGTGAACTACACACACTATCTATACAGTGAACAACACACACTGTATCTATACAGTGAACAACACACACTGTATCTATACAGTGAACTACACACACGCACAACGAGTCAGAATACGCTGCCATAACAACGACCTTGTCCATGCTAACGGACACGATAGAATCATTCTTGTAATTTTTAGCGAAGCACTGTACAAGGCTCCCTGATGATGGATCCTCTGTGATCTGAAACATGTTGGAGCACATTTAAATATTTTATAATTTTAATTGTATCTACAAATTGTATATTGTGCATTAGTTGGGTAATGAAGTGTTTAATTCTAAGGAGCCGCATTGGCGTAACCGGACGGTACAGGGTTCCAGTCTCGGTAAGCGAAGAAGCCTTTTTTTCTTCTCCAAAATGTCTAGACCGGCTCTGAATTCCACTGGAATTCTTTCCAAGCGGTAAAATGACCGGTACGTTAAGTGAAGCACACACGTATACCATAAACCCCCACATATGCCTTCATTGCTTTGACAAGGAAAATATTTCCTTAACCTTCATGCTACAACTTTATACACAAGGATCTCCTTATCCAGGACAACAAATTATTCAGTTGGTAGTCACTGGCGCTTTATGCCTTTTGAAGTAAAGATTTCAGCATTCATTTAATTTACTTATCTCCGAGACTAGTCAGAGCCTGGAAAGCTCGGCCTAATTTTCTAACGAAGACCAAATTTATTCTCTTCCCAGCCATATCCGGACCGACCCTTGGACCAATCCAGTCTCCTATGCAATGTTCTCCTCAGAATCTTTTCCTGGAGAAAAAGTGGTTGTAGCCTGAAGCTGATAATTTAACTTTATCTAATTTTCAGATAAATAATGCATGGAATTTTACTCATTTTCCACAAGCATCCCTAATGCCGTGATGCTTGGGGTAAGGTCGTTCTGTAGCTCCAGCGAGTACAGACGTGAACTTTGTACATACTTTGAGAGCCATCATTTTTAAGCAGCACTTCTGTTACTGGACGCTACCTAGTCATTACTTTTAATTACTCATCGCCGTTAAGTAACTCAGTAATAGTGTTCATAAAACAGGGAGAATAACAGTTGTAAACCTTCGTTTTTGACATGCAGAGATTCACTCATTTAATTCATCCTGACTTACAACGACTTCAATCTTGTAAGCAGCTGATGCAGCGAACACAATGGCCCTTGCTTGGACCATACATAGGATTAATGAGGCTGTAACACTGGAAAGCTGGGGCGTTCCCCTCTCTTCAGCTTAATGATTTACGTGCCAAGTGATCTCAGGAAACAAGCGAACGATGGAGGCTCCTCCATCGTTCTTTTCGCGACAGGTGGCGGGACACGACATGAAGTGTGTCAGCAGAAGTCGGGTTCCTCTACTCACATCTTGGCATATGGTGCAAGAATTTCGAGCTATTTATACCCGATGCGTAGGGTAATGGGAAGCAATAACGTCACCACATTACATTCTTTTCATTCACATGAATACTGTACAGTCCAACTGCAGCTAGAAAACGAAGTCCAGAAGAAAACGATCAAAGTTGCTGTTCTGTAAACAAGGGTAGTTTCCCTCCCAGTTCTCTTCTCTAACATCGTGCTTGTTTCGTAAGAGAATTTATCGCGAAATGTTGCGTAGTTTATATAACGGCACAGGTCATTTGTAAGAAGCGCTGTACCGTAAACCCTTCTTAACGACCAGTGTGTGAGATGAGTGCGTGAAAGTCAGTTGTTTATCGATTAGACTGAAAGTCACAAACCATTATCCCTGAAGGCTTTCTGCTTTAATTACCTTTCCATTTTGTGTTTATTGCAGAGGCATTGGGATTAGTGTCAATTTATAGTTGGTTATTTCCATTATTATTATTATTATTATTGTCGTCGTCGTCGTTGTTGTTGTTGTTGAAATCTACACAAAACAAAATTTGTAGTATATGTTGTTTTCCGCAGAAATTAAGGACCAAAATGAAATATCTGTCAGTAAAATTAATTATAAGCAATAATTATGAAATGTTTGCCGACGACACCTTTATGTTTATAGAGAATGTTTAAGACGAATTGTTACAAGATTTTTATAATAATGTCTATGTGTATGCGAGTTACTATTTTAAGGAGTGTAGCATAAAGAAAGCGAGAAACGAATGAAATTTTGCTCCATAATAAACAAGTGAAGATGTTTTCTTCTATGTAGTTTGCATGTCTGTTCGTAGTTGCTCTAGATGCGTGGATTAAAACTGTGGTTAAATTAGTTTGGTCTTGGTGGGGAAACCGGAGGGAAAGAGAGCACTGGGGAGACCTAGGCGTAGATGGGTGGATAATATTAGGATGGATCTCCAGGAGGTGGGATGTGGGTATATGGACTGGATAGGGCTGACCCAGGATAGAGACAGGTGGCGGACGCTTGTGAGTGCGGTAATGAACCTTCGGGTTCCGTGAAATGCGGGGAATTTCTTGACTAGTTGCAAACTAGTTAGCTTCTCAAGAAGGACTCTGCACCATGGAGTAAGTAAGTAAGTAAGTAAAATTAGCTTTATTTGTTTTGTACAGGAGAATAATGATTTTAGAATAAAAGTGTAAAATTTCAGCTGCGCAGTAATGAACACAATAAATGTGGGAAGTGGTCACTTTTACTGACGTTCTGAAAAAAAGTATGGATAATTAAGTTGTTCACCACCATAATTAAATAGGTGTAAATTATGAATGGTTGCAATTTGTACAAGGAAATCTACCGGGATGTTTGCCGATGTTCTCCGAATGACAGTACTATGTTATTTTGTACAGAGATTCTTGATAATTGGCCAGTTGATTGGTTATTAGTTTTTGAATTATATATGTAGAAACAAATATCTTAATGCCGTAACCTTTAACATCCGAATTTGACCTGAATAGTATATATGTAGCGAGACCGCGGTGGCACAGTGGTTAAGGTGCTGTGCTACAAATCGGAAGGTCGCTGGTTCGATCCCATCTGGTGTCATTTGTATTTTTCGTTGATATAGAATCCTTCCAATCGCACTATAACCCTGGGGTCGACTCAGCCTCTAACAGAAATGAGTACCAGGAGTATTTTCTGGGAGTAAAGGCGGCCGGTGCGTAAGGCTGACAACCTTACCACCATCCTGTGCTGTTGTCATGAAATCTGGGAACCTTAAGTTCCTGGAACCCTCTGGGTCATTCCAGGCCTGTAACGAGACAGCTTTACCTTTTTTAAGTATATCTGTATGCAAATGTTTGGTTTGTGCCTCATAGAGAACAGAGCACATAACTTCCATAAATTTATTCAGCTAATGATTACGATCGAATTTCCCTAGAATATTATGCCTGATATATATTTACAGAAGTTTCTAAGGAAATCAGTGCCCGTCTATTCAGATGAGGACACCCTGGTCCACCTTCATCTCGTCAACAAAGACTTGAGTCTTCGTCAATACATCGGTTAGAACCCAAACTTTTAGGCAGTTTAAGGAAATTGTCCTTTTCTATTCCATAAACAAAGAGCAACTAATAAATACTCTCTTTGGGCAACACGTTAGTTTGTGTAACGTTCAACCAGGTTTAACGTACGATTAACTTTCTCCACTAATGTGTTGTCTTTATTTCACATGATACTTGGAAGAAAACGCTAAAAATATGTTTGGTTGAATTACTAATATGAAAGTAATTTCGTTTCTGAAGATCGTATGTCAGTAGAGCCTCCAGCTTAGACTATCGTTTCATCTTCAAAAAAGCAATGTTTATCCCAGAAGAAAATCTGTTAGCTCCATCGATTCAGTTCTTTACGGCTCAAAGGAAAGAAGTCACCCTAAACACGAGACAAAGCCTACTGGCTCGGTGTTCATCCCCTGTGTGAAGGGCATTTCTGAGTATTTCAGACGTATCGAGAATTGTTCCAACATTAGGATAGTTTTCAAAACAAAACACGCCCTGATGGGGTTTACTCATGAGAACCAGACCGGAAAGGATTCCACAACAGAGGGTGTATTGTGTCTATAGTATTCTCTGCGAATTTGATAAAGCTGCTTTAATGAGAGAGACAGAGCGCTAGTAGTGCGGTTTCGGGAACATAGACACAATATGAGAGTCTGTGCTAGGGAAACGTTAGTTGGCTCTACATGTATATGAAAAAGTTAGTCGAACTGGTTAGAATGAGTCGGGAGTTGCAGAATTGAAACTAACAATAACTGAAGAATATATAATGAATCGGCTTATGTACAGAGGGATTTTCATATACCAGGAAAGACAGTAAAAGGTAAAGCAGTACCGTTATAGGCCCGGAGGGGCCCAGAGGGTTCCAGAAAGTAAAGTTTCTCAGATTTCGTGACAACGGCACAGGATGGTGGTGGATTGTCAGCCTTACGCACCGGCAGCCTTTACCCCCAGGAAATTCTCCTGGTAGTCATTTCGGTTAGAGGCTGAGTCGGCCCCAGGCCCATAGTGCGATCTGAAGGATATTATGTCAATGAATAATCCACTGATACCAGATCGGATCGAACCAGCGACCTTCTGATTTGTTGCACAGCAATTTAACCACTGCGCTACCGCGGTCCCCTGTGAAAGACAGTAGGAGCCGGTATTTTTTTCATTTACATTCTCACTTTCTAATTAAAATTTTCCCTTTTCTTACATAGTTGGGGCTACCGGTAAGCGGTTAATTTATATAGTATATAAGTAATTTGTATTGTATATTGCTGATCGGGAACTATTTTGTCGTTGTCATCTGAATAGAAGCTTCCACAATATGTTAACCTTTAGACGCCTAATGTCAACTATAGTTGACGTACCGCACCGCTAACCTCTAAAGTTGCATTTTATATATATATTCAACAAATATAGATACTGAATATTTTAAACACGGTATATACTCTTCATTTTTTTCTCTTCAAAATGCGGTTTGTTTCATAATTCTAAATAATTGGTTCCTGTATTATTCACATTTTATATACAGGGTGTGCTAAAATTAAAAAAATAATTCCGGCGCCAAAAGGTTAAGGAAGTCATTAGTGCTGTTTGTTTCTGAATGCTGTGTGATGGACAAAGACCAGGAACTTAGTTACTGAAGCAAATCCACTGTTCAAAAACGGAAATTTCAGGAAATAAATACCGATATTTAGTTTACAAAGTAGTCAATTTATTTACAATTGCATCGAAAATAACCATAGTATATTAGGGTATTAGTTTTCTTTATATTGATGACTTGGTTTGTAAGTTTTTGTATTGATTGATGCACTAGATTGACTAAGCAAAGTAATTTTTTATTTTTTTAAATAAATAGATATATGTATGTATGTATGTCGGTTTCAAAACGTTGTTCTACATTGTCCGACACCTAGACTCCACTGCTTCCTATCTTCCCACTTACCTTCATTTAGGTTTCTTTCGTTCATGGCCTTCCTTATATATTCCATCCAGTTTTTCTTCAGTCTTCCTCGTGCTCTCTTTTGTTTCGGCTTCCACTTCAATGCTATTTTGGGTAATCTTCCTTCTGCCATTCTTTGAATATGGCTGTACCTTGTAAGCTGGTTCTGTTCAATTTCTTTTATAATTGGTTCCTCTAATCCAATTTGTTGTCTTATAGTTACATTTCTAATTCTTTCTTTTCTTGATATTCTAGATGATCTCCTTTTTAAAAATAACACAAACACACACACACACACACATATATATATATGTGTATACTATTGTTGTGCTTGACGGCAACTATAAATAATTTGTTTACCTTGTAAAGTATTAAACACAACGGGATGTCCGACATTTACGATTATCTGTAAAATCAGTATAACGGAGTCAAACAGGTCGTGATCTGAACACGTTTCTAGTATTCTAGTGTTAGGGACAGAAAGTCATTTTTCACCACCGCTTCCACACCTGCTCTAAAGTACACCAATCCCTCTAGCAGTTGGGTAGGATTGATCTTCCCTCCGTGGTTAAATCAGCCGGAGCGTGAATCAGACTGCTTCTCCTCTAAATCTGAACTTGAGCTGAGTAAAAACTATGCCATTTGAATGTAAATATTTCTTGCGAATTATTTGCAAGAATATTAAATGCATATTAATATCGATAACAGTTGTCCCCCTTTGATTTTTAGTGTCCGTTAATTCCTTATGAAAGTACAGAAGTTTGAATTTTGCTTTCGTTTTCCGCTATGTCGGCTTGCTAGTTGAGTTGGCGGAAGGAAAAATTCGGGCTGATCCTCTCCCTCTAGCACCAACGACTGCTGAAGTAAGTCCAGTCAGTTACTGTAGGGATGTAGACAATTTTAGTGCACTAATTTTGTTTATAGAATTGAGTTGGGAGAATTTCTTATCTAAGAACATTTTAACTTGCAACTTTAAGTAACCCATCCCTAAAACCGTGTGACTTTCTTTCAGTAGGCAGGACTATTGAATAGTTGTGATTTACGGTTTGTACCGGGGTGCTGATAAGTCCTTAGCCCGACCAAGAAAGAAACAACCTCGGAAGCATGGCAGGGACGCGCGCGATTTCAACAAAATCGAGACTCGACCTTTCATCAAGTTTCTTTTCCTGGATGGCAAGGCGCCGAAGGAAATTCACTCCATTCTGACAGAAACATTAGCTTGTTTCCTTCCTGGTCGGGCTAAGGACTTATCAGCACCCCTGTATGCACTAAATATCGAATCACGTGGAAACTGTACAAAGTCTATGAATGAGGGTAACCCGTACATTATACACTTTTAAAAATCTAGATGGTATCAATAAGAATATATTGGTATTAAGAAATTTTGAGTCGTGATAGGTCGAGAATAAGCCTTCAAACTCCTACAAAATTTTGATGAATTTTTTACGTAACACTTCCTCAATGCTCTTTAATCAATAAATGTGTACACGATACAGTCTTGAACAATACAGTCACACGTCTGTTACGTTGCGAGGTTCAGCCTAACGTCCAAGCCTTCACGAGTCCTATATAACATCCTAGAATTGGACGAAAAATAATGATGTGTGGATTTTTCGTGAAGTCTCATAGAGTCGGTACAACGTTTCTCACACCTGTAAAAGTAAACTGTGAAGAACAGCTGGCCGTGCAATGGCTCTGGCGGTTACTTATCACTTTCGAAACCTGGGTTCAGTCACAGGCCTATGCATGTGGGTTTCCTTGTAGACAAAGTGTCACTGACACAGGTGTTATTTCGTTGAGGCACTTCGGTTTCCTTTATCAGTATCATATTTCATAATCTTTCATTCATCTATCATTGACGTCACATATAACCTTTAGACGCCTAACGTCAACTATAGTTGACGTACCGCACCGCTAACCTCAAAAATTGCATTATATATATATTAAAAAAATATAGGTACCGAATATTTTCAACACGGTGTATACTCTCCGTTTCTTTCTCTTCAAAATGCGGTTTGTTTCATAATTCTAACGTATTTGGTTCCTGTATTATTCACATTTTATATACAGGTTGTGCTAAAATTAAAAAAAAATAATTCCGGCACCAAAAGGATAAGGTTACCAGTAGATACCGTCGTTAAGTAACAAGCGTGAAAACGAATATTGCCGCGAAAAAAGGTCGAACCTTCAACTCACCGCGTATTCGCCACCGTTTTTATGCCTGGCCTGGTGCTTGTGAACAGGCACAGATTTATGCTTGTTTAATCTTCTAGTCTCGTTGTGAGTGGTGGTTATCGTGATCTTGTATTCCAAAGAAGTCTGACGTCTTCATTTTTGCCCTCGTTTTCTTCCTGTACCCTATGCTGCGAGTGTCAGCATTCATGACTCTTCTCTTTAAATATACGAATTCTCCACCCTCCCCTTGCACCATATGCGGGATGTTTGTTTTATATTTATATAGATGTTTCTCCCTTTTTTTAAAAAACAAACCACACACCACCCACATGAATCTTTTAAACGAACGGCACCGAAAGGAAGAGAATGAGGCCTTTAACAAGCAAACATGCTTCCCGGCGAAATGGGGCGGCACACCACTAAATATTTATTTCCCTATAAACCCCACATCTTTCTTTCTTTCTACAACAATTTTTATACGTGTCAATGAAATCCCATATTTACAACTCGGTTCTCTCTGTGTCGCCTGTTTATCGTTTAAGGAAGAACGCTGATTCTTCTTTGTTCTTGCTGTCTTCAGCAGCCAGTATGATTACGCTCGCAGGTGGATACTTAATACATGAGGCGCCTGACGGTTCTCGGAAACTACCATTCTGTATGGAGTGTGACTTTTCTGTAAGTCAGTCCAAATTACCTTCTTCTTTCCGTACCTGTCCTGTCTGTTGCATTTTGTTTGCTTATGAAACTCTGATATGCATTTTGGGATTTTCTAATCCTGTTACTAAATAAAAGGGAGACCACGGTAGCACGGTGCTGTGTTACAAATCGGAAGGTCGCTGACTCGATTCCAGCTGGTGTCAGTAGATTTTTTATTGACATAATCCTTCCGCTCGCACTATGGCCCTGGGGTCGACTCAGCCTCTAACAGAAATGAGTACTAGGAGTATTTCCTGGGGGTAAAGGCGGCCGGTGCTTAAGGCTGACAACCTGCCACCATCCTGTGCCGTTGTCACGAAATCTGGGAACCTTAACTTCCTGGAACCCTCTGGGCCTGTCCAGGCCTTTAATGGGACATTTACTTTTACCTTTACTAAAAAAAGTTATGGGGAACAAATTTGTAGACAGATCCAAGCAACACATATGTAATTTAGCTAAGTAACATGTCAACGTTTCACGGTGGTTTAGTGCCAATGTTTAACCCGTTTTGGATAATTACATCATGCAGAGTTACACCAAGCTTTCGTTCTGAGAACATCGCCTTTTTGTAATCTGTGACAATACTCCAAAACAGGAAAGCATTGCCTAAGGTATCTGGGTACTTGAAGAGGCTCTTTTTCTTGGGTCGTTTAATATGGCTACCACATTACAGAAAATTCAGACAAATGTGCGATTCATATCCATTCTCCCACGACAGATTTTAACACTGCTCTCATGCAGAACACTTTACTCAAACTGAAAAAAATAATGCACAAGCTTGCAATATGTAAATTGAAAAGCCAATAGAGGAAGAATAGCGTAAAACGAAAAAGTGAAAGGGCCGAAATATTTGCAAGATACGTTCATTAGATTTCATATATCTGATTGACACATTTACACTGATATTCTCTCTTACTGCAGTCAAAATCTACTTTTGAGATCAGTCAGGCTGTCGGAAGCATCACACTGTACGTTTATGTTGCATTGCCATATGTTGTTTTGGATATTAATTTAGAGCTTCACATATTGACAAAAGTTAAATCTATTTTAATGTTCTGCGTTCATATAAGACTTGCATTGAATGCAACGTAACACTTCAGTGATGAGCCATTTTTGTGAAAGTCAAAGATTTGTGCTGCACGGACAGTAGGGTCTGCATTAAATGGACATGGGGCGAAATGAACTGCATTGTTGCATTGAAATGAGCTGCATTATTGCATTGATATAAACTGCATTGTTGCATTGAAAGGAGCTGCATCATTGCATTGATATAAACTGCGTTGTTGCATTGAAAGGAGCTGCATTATTACATTGATATAAACTGCATTGTTGCATTGAAATGATCTTCATTTTTGCGTTGATATAAACTGCATTGTTGCTTTGAAACGAGCTGCATTATTACATTGATATAAACTGCATTGTTGCATTGAAATAAGCTGCATTATTGCATTGATACAAACTGCATTGTTGCATTGAAATGAGCTGCATTATTGCATTGATATAAACTGCATTGTTGCATTGAAATAAGCTGCATTATTGTAT
>Ga0131853_10018633_pt1 | contig 12631 bp, 8 predicted proteins | sample TergutLab28metaG_FD_92764 | JGI IMG/M metagenome (GOLD analysis project Ga0131853, IMG submission 92764) | Labiotermes labralis P1 segment gut microbial communities from Petit-Saut dam, French Guiana - Lab288 P1 (version 2) (version 2) | ecosystem: Host-associated > Arthropoda: Insects >...
ATTCGATTTCATACCGGCCTTCCGGTGGGGCAAATGCGTCCTCACGCGGGGGCTCGATGTCCGATTTTGCCTCGAAAAACGCCGCAATGCGCTCGCCATGAATGCTCATTTCCAGCAAGCCTTTTACGTTGGTGAACACATGCCCCAAGTTGGTAGCAAAGATAGTAGATGCCACCGAAAGCGACGCGAACAACCCAATTTGCGACACATCTCCCTGGATAACAAAAAACACGATGTAGGCCAAAATGCACCCGGCTTGCACATGAGGCACAATGCTTTGACTAATATGAAACGGGGCAACTTTTTTGGAGAATGTGCGATACACAGCGTCAAAGCGCCCGGATGTTTCTTTATATGTTTTCAAAAATTTTTGCCCCGCGCCGCTGGAACGCAATTCAGCGGCGTTTTCTTTTTGTCGCAGCATGCGGTCAACATAATCCATGGGGCGCCAAACGTCATTACTTTTCACGTTGAAGTCAGCCTCCGGCTTCAGCGTCGGCAAACCAATTATTGCGCCCAGCACAATGAACACCGCTGTTACCCCAAACAACAACGGCCCTGCCTGCGAAATAATTGCCCCCATGGCAAACACAGTAAAGATGTCCTTAAGCGCATGTGGAAAATACCACGCCGCCATGCCAGCGTGGTGCGGAAACATCTCCTGCGCAAAATTGAATTTCGCGTAAAAGTCAGGGTTGTCGTAGTATTTAAAGTCCGTATACAACGCTTTTTCGTTCACATCATTTTGAATTCTTCGGAACAGTTTTAGTCCAATAGGGCGTTCATAATATAACTCCACTGCATGGCGCACCGCCGTAACAAATGCAATAACCGCGCTGAAAATGCCAATGATGGTTAAAGTTTGGTTGCGGGAGTTGCCTGCCATCACGCTGTCGATTGCCTGTTGTGGCAGCATAGTGACTAAAAACGTACCCAGTGGCTCCAGAAATGCTGACACAAGCGTGATGACAATCATATAAGCACGGCCATGTTTCCAATAAGGTCCCAGCAAAAACAGCGCATAGCGCAGTTTGGCAAGACCTTTGATTTTCTTTTCTTTCATGTTGTCTCCTTCGCCGCTTAATTTCGCTTCATTATACCATTAATTGCGGAGAAAGACAAGCTAAATGTTATAGCCTGCATAAATCCATATCATTTTCGTAACAGCGATATTTATTAAGGTGGTGGTGGCAAGAAAATATATTCCACTTGCCGGAGTCGGGCATCTTTCTCGTTCCCAATTATACCGGTCATTCCGTAAAGAAATATGTTCGCAAGCGGCGGCTGTCCAAGGCTTTGGCGTTGATAAAACACACGGATATGTCTCTGAAGAAAATTGCAAGAGAGTGCAGATTCAGTGGCGAGCAAGCGCTATGCAAAAGCGTAAAAACTGCGATCGGCCAAACGCCCAGGCAAGGTACGCATACATTAGCGTAAAGAAAGCTCCCGAAAGTTATGATCCGAAAGCAGTGCCTGAAATCATAAAGCTGGCAGAGCAGACCCAGAATTCCGCCTGAAACTGAAGCGCACCAAAACAGTTCCGGGTGGTGAGCACGACTTCTTGGAGGGCGAAGAAAGTGATGAGCACGTGTGGCAGTTTATTTGCGCCGCACACGAGAACACGTGGTGCATTATGGCAGAAGCCGCTATTATGTCATGCACGCATGGCTGACTGTGTGCGGGAATTCAGAGAAGCCGATGCCAAGGGACTTGAAGGGGAAGAAATTTTTTAAAATGAAACACCCGGCTGGGTTGTCTCTTTTTTGAGTGGAATGCTTGCAATATGCCAACGGATGATCTATAATCATAAATCCGAATTGCAAGAGGGGAGGCTCTCCCGTGCCACAAATTGAATGTATGAACATCACAAAAACGTTTCGAGTTTCTGAACGTATCGAGGGTAAACATGGTGGTCGATTGCGCGGAGCGATCGTCCGTAAAACGAAAGAAATCCGTGCGCTGGACAGCGTTAGCTTCGCGATTGACGAAGGCGAGCTGGTGGGTTACATTGGCCCGAACGGTGCAGGGAAATCTACCACTGTAAAAGTTATGAGCGGCATTTTAACACCAGACAGCGGCGAATGTATCATTCTGGAGCGAACACCCTGGAAGCAGCGCGTGGCCCATGTGGCGCAGATCGGCGTGGTGTTTGGCCAGCGTAGTCAGCTTTGGTGGGATGTCCCTGTCAAGGACAGCTTTGACCTGCTCAAAGATATCTACGATGTCCCTGCGCAGGTTTTTTCAGCACGGCTGAGCCAGCTCATTGAAACTATGGACATCGGTGAGTTGCTCAAAACGCCTGTGCGGCAGCTTTCGCTTGGTCAACGTATGCGCTGCGAAGTTGTAGCGGCGCTGTTGCACAGTCCAAGAATTCTGTTCCTTGATGAACCGACCATCGGTCTAGATGCCGTTTCGAAGCTTGCCCTGCGTGATTTTCTCAAGCAGGAGAACAAGCAAAACGGCGTGACGATGATTCTTACAACACACGACATGGACGACATTGAAGCTCTGTGCGAGCGTGTGATGGTCATCGGCCACGGCAAGCTGTTGCATGATGGCACTATGAATAGCCTCAAGGCGCGCTATGCTGCCTATGAAGGGCAGGACATCGACGAAGTTGTGGCGGCGATGTACCGGGAGATGGAGCTATAACCGCCTGCGGCGAAGCATCTTGCTTCGCTATGCTCAGATAAAAATATGAGTGTAAGGCAGGAAAGCAAAACGATGAAACGCACATTCAAAGCGGGGCTTTCTCTGTTCCGGATTCGGACAGCGGAGGGCCTGCAATATCGCATGGCGGCACTTTCGGGAGCCACCGTCAGCACTTTTTGGGCGCTGATTGAAGTTGCCATCCTCACCGTGTTTTTTACATATGGCAATGTGGGCGCCGGTGACAGTATCAACGGTATGTCTTTATCGCAGAGCATCTCTTATATCTGGATTGCGCAGTGGATGGTTATGCTATCGCTTTCTTCGATTGACGGCGACCTGCTGGGCAAAATCAACAACGGCGACATCGGCGTTGAACTTTGCCGCCCGCTGGATTTATATTGGCACTGGTTCGCGCGCACGGCGGCCGGCAAGGTCAATGGTCTGTTGATGCGTGGCGGGCTTGTTTTGGTTTGTGGCATCGTGATTTCGCTTATCGGCTTTCGCAATGTTGGAATAGGGTTACCTGCTTCACCACTGCATTTGGCACTGTTTTTTGTGTCGCTGTTTGGTGCGCTTTTGTTTAGCACAACCTTTGGCATGTTCGTTACGGCTATGCGCATGAACGTGCGCTGGGGCGATGGGCCCATGCATTTGATTACCGCTACGGGTGGGATTTTATCCGGTAGTTATCTGCCGTTGCAGATTTGGCCTGATTTTATGCAGACGTTCCTGCGCTTGCAACCCTTCGCCAGTTTTCTTGATGCCCCAGCGCGGTTGTACGTCGGCTCGGCTTCGATACACGAAAGCCTGCTGTCGATGCTGTTACAGTTGTTCTGGATTGTGGTTTTCATCGCACTGGGCAGGGTGATTATGAAGCGCAGGATCAAAACTGTGGTTGTGCAGGGAGGATGAATGATATGAGAAAAGAGTTTCGGCTTTACTTCAAGATGATCCGGCTGCACTTCCTCTCCGGTTTGGAGTACAAGGGCTGGTGGATGATGTGCCTGTTGACGGTGTTCAATGTCGTTACCGACCCATTGGCAGCAGTGTTGTTGTTTTCGCGCTTCGGCGGCATTGGCGAATGGACAATGGAGCGTATTTTGCTCATTTATGCCATGGCCGTTACTTCCTTCGGCCTGGCCGAGACCTTTTGCCGGGGGTTTGACTACTTTCCTTGGCGGATGATTCAATCCGGCGAATTTGACCGCCTTTTGCTGCGTCCCAGCTCCTTGTTTACACAGGTGGCGGCATCGTATTTTCATTTGCACCGTTTGCCACGGCCCTTTACGGGTTTGGCTGTGGTTATCTGGGCGCTGGTTCGCTTAGGGGCGCCATTTACAGCCCTGAATGTGGTGATTATCGTATTGGCCTTGCTTGGCGGATTCCTGACCTACACAGGCGTGTTCCTCATCACCTCCGGTCTGTCGGTTTTCACCATCAAAGGCCTCGATTGGATTTATATCTTTACCAATGCCAGCTATCAGGTAACAAAAATCCCGGTGGATCATATGCCGCGAATTCTATGGAGCATTTTCACGTTTCTCATGCCGATGTTGGTGATCAGCTATTATCCGGCAGCGGTGGTCAATGGTTGGGGAGAGCCGATGTTTACGGGCTTACTGGCATTGCCAGCTGGAGCAGCTTTTTTTGGAGCAGCGATGCTGGTGTGGCGCTTTGGAGTTCGACGTTATAAAAGCACGGGAAGTTAAAAAATCATCCCTTGAAAGAAACAGGGGTGTGCGTGCTAATTTCTCATCGAGCAATGTGATTGACCGTTGCTAGAAAATAATCAATTTGAAACAGACGAAATCACAGCGTCTGGTCTGACGGTAGAAAAAGCAATAAAAGTCAACGCGCCGCGCATCAAAGAATGTTTTCTTAATATTGAGTGAATCGAATAAAGCTCTGTCCCAAAACAGAGCAATCACCCGCAAAGAAGGAAACTCTGCGGGCGAAGCGTGTATTATGTGGAGCAGTGAGTGGTGTCAGTCTATACCCCAATTTCAACAAAGATAGCCATCAGTCCATATGCAATTAACGCAAGCCCAGAAATCACATGGCTCAGCACAACGGGGATTCGCTTCATATGCCTGGTTCGGGCTAAATAAAATGACACTGCCGAATATCCAAAATGGGCAAGTGCTACGGCAACAGGAATTAGCAAAGTTGAACTGGGCAAGAAAATAAATGTGATTCCCATGGTGATCAACATTGCCTCAGCGCTCATAACTAGCCCCACCAAGGCAATTGTCCTCAATGAGAAATGCTCTTTTTTAGAGCGCTTTTTGATAAAATAATGCAATAAAGACCAAGCTCCAAGCGCAATGAATGAAAGCCCGACAACCAGGTCGGTGTCAAACGCAATGCGCTCATAAAGCTGTGCCGCAATCAAAAAGCCAAGCATGCAAAGCACGAACAAAACTGCGTTGATGATGATGAGATATAAAAACTTGGCTTTTTTTTGCAGACCGAGCGAAAGCCCGATGAAAAACGCGTCTACCGACACGACAAGTCCAGATAAGACCGATAGCAACATAACAATACGTTCCTCCTAATATGGCTGCGGGTATTTTCACGCAGCGTTCATAATAGGATTATATGCAGAATTCTATCGCTATGTTATGACTGTTTGGCCAGGCACAAAGAATATGCGCAGTTTTTCAGATTTGAGTTGTTATGCTCGAAAGTGCCGCCATCGTTTTAAAATTTGGTATCCTAATTCCACAATGCCCCAAAGAAGCAGCAAGCCGCTTACGATGCCAAGTAACCAAATCCACCACGTGGAAGAAGCTTCATCTTGCAGTTCTGTTTGAGCATCAACCAAAATGTTTTCAGGCAAAATGCTATCTGCTTGCATTTCCAATTCGCCCAGCACCAAGGAATTTAACGTAAAGATTGCTCGCACTAAGCCGTTCTCATATGTGTGGCTGATCTCAACATCCTCCTGGCTATATTGATTGGGCACAAGCAGGCCAATGCCTCTGTCGGAAAAGATGGTGGTTGTGCCATTGCCAATTGCGAAGTATTCTTGCACCAATTCTTCAGGCATAAAACTGATTTGTGTAAATTCATAAAAGCCGTAGTTGAACAATGCTGTTGCATCTCTTCGGCTTTCATGCCTTGAAGTAGCTTGCATCACCACGGCGATAAGCGTCCTGCCCTCTCTGCGTGCCGCTGTAACGAGAGTATGGCCTGATGGAGTTGTGAAGCCGGTTTTTCCGGCAATAAAGCCCTCATAGGCATACCTGCCGCTGAGCAAAGTGTTTGTGTTCCAAAGGTGCCTGGTTTGCGCCTGCTTGTTCGTCGGCGGAATGTCATGCCTTTGCGTGCTGAACATTGTTACGAACGCGGGAATGCGAATCGCTTCCATCATAATCCGTGCCATGTCGTAAGCAGTGGTGTAATGCGTTTCCTCGAACAAACCGTGTGCGTTAGAGAAGTTTGTGTTCAGCGCTCCAGCCTCGCGCGCCCGCTGGTTCATCATAGCTGCAAAATTCTCTTTCGAGTCACCAATATGCTCGGCAATTCCGTTGGAGGCATCATTGGCTGATGAAATTGCATTGGCATACAGCGCATCTTCAAGTGTCAGCTCCTCACCGGGCGTAAGGGCGATATGGGAGGTTCTGCGGCCAATTGAAAACACAGCGTCATGCGACATCGTAATGATATCGTCCATGTTGCCGTGCTCCAATGCTACAAGTGCAGTCATAACTTTAGTGATGCTGGCCGGAGACATTTGCCGATGTATATCCTGCTCAAACAAAATTTGTCCGGTGTCGCCGTCGATCAAAATCGCTGTTTCTGAATATAGCTGTAAGCTTGGCACGGTTGCTGATAGGGCAACCGGGATAGTTGCAGCGAAAAGTACTGCGAATAAGGTAAAAAACGTGATAAGTCTTTTGAGCATCGTTTGTCTTCGCCATCTCCTTTTTTCTACAAATTTCGCATGAATTCGACAAAGAATCTGCGATAAGTTTCAGCGGAGGTCTCTATTGAAACTTATTCGTCGTTATCAAATTTAACGGTGCGCGGCCCATGAGAAGCGCTTGTGTAAGCCCACGCGCAAATTCCGGCGGTAAGTGGTATGGTTAGCAGCATACCAAAACTACCCACCAATGCGCGCAAAATCTCTACAATAATCATTTCCCAATTAATCAATTCTGCAAATGAGTTGGAGTTGGCGACAAGCAGCAAAACCAAAACCAAAGAACTGCCCAAATAGGCCAAAACCAGCGTGTTAAGCATCGTGCCAAGAATGTCGCGGCCAATGTTCACGCCAGATTTGAATAATGTTTTAAAATTAGGCTTGTCGCTCGCGAGTTTTATTTCCCACAAAGAGGTTGACATCGACAGCGCGACGTCCATGATCGCGCCTACTGCGCCAATGATCACGCTGGCAAAGATAATTGCATTCAGATTAATGGGCACTTGTGTTGGCAGCATCAACAAAGCGACCGTTTCAGAATCAAACATACCCGTCAGGCCTAGAATAATATCCATCACTGCCATCAGGCCGCCGGCCAGAAACACGCCGCCAAGACAGCCGAGAACGGCAGTCAAGGTCTTTTTATTTGGGCCAACCACGATGCATAATGTTGAAAGTATCGCGAAGATACTGACGATGATTGTCGTGGCATATATATTTCTGCCAGACAAAATTGCCGGTACGAGCACAACAAAAATTGCAGCACCAATAAAGCCCAGCGAAACAAGCGCGTTAAACCCTTTAATACCGCCAAACAAAACCACCAGCAGAAAAAAGATGATTGCCAACGCCACCAGCGTGTTGAATCTTACATAGTTCATGAAAAAGTAATTCTCTGTCCAGTCGCCGCCATAACCAAGCAAAATCCGGTCGCCAACCTCCACTTCTTTGTCCTCAAACATTGTCAGTGAACCAAGAGATTGTTCTGCAGTGACAATTTGGCCACGCAAATCGCCATGTGTAATTTCAGCTAGAAAAATAATATCGACGGCAGTGGCGATGTCATAAATTGAAAATTCAAAGGTATCTTCTGTTCGGCTTATAATATGCGTTACACGTGCCTGAACAACCTTGTGGGCTTGCTCTTGTGCCAAAGCGCCTATGCCGGCTTGCCCGGAAACTGCGTTGCCTATGAGTAAAAAGAGAATGGAAGCTAGCAAAACAATAGCATAGAAAATAGCATGCGACCGCTTAATGAGTAGTATTTTGCTTGTGATCTTATGAAACATGTTATTCTCCTTGCCAAACAGTTAGCCTGAACTTACCCGAAAATTATATCACTTTTTCTTTTTCATGTCAAGACAACTTCTTGTGGCAGGCATAATCATTTGTCAACTCCTGAAAATGCCTCCCATTAAAAAACAACGCTGAAGGCAATTTGCCTCCAGCGCTTTGGTGGACACGTCCAGATTTGAACTGGAGACCTCTCGCGTGTGAAGCGAGCGCTCTAACCAACTGAGCTACGCGTCCGTTTAACTTGCCCCAAGAAACTAATTCGCTTCTTGGGGCATTGTGGTGACCCGTACGGGGTTCGAACCCGTGTTGCCGCCGTGAAAGGGCGGAGTCTTAGACCACTTGACCAACGGGCCATTGTGAAAAATAAGTGCCGGAGCGGGGAAGAGGCTAGCAAATGGTAGCGGCAACTGGATTTGAACCAGTGACACTCCGGGTATGAACCGAATGCTCTAGCCAACTGAGCTATGCCGCCACGACCTCCCTATTATACTACTGCGTTGCGCGTTTGTCAAGAGGGTTTTTCAAAAAAATTACAAAACACGGCAAAACAAACAAAAACAAAGCAATTTTGAGGGGAATGACTGGTTTTTTGGAACAAGTGACAAAAACATAACGCGAAATTTGTGCAACATTTTAAGTGGGAAATCATTGACGTTTGTTAACAAATAATGTATAATAGAATATGACTTATATCCAAGTGCTGGGTATGTCGCAAATTTGGAGGAGGAACTTACATGAAGAACATCAACAAACCTGCGCTAAGGCGCACTGTTAGTGTGCTGCTAGCGATCGCAATGCTCTTGAGCATGCTGATTGTTGGCATGCCAAGTGCCATGGCCGCGTTGGAAAGCCTTGACTATGACGAGGCAACGCAGCTGGGTGGCTGTGATGATGCCGACGTCACTTTCCTTGTGCCCGAGGTGATTTACCTCAGGCCCAGCCTGGAAGCCACAACCACATGGGAGTTTTTTGTTGACTCCGAAGTGGGGAACCCTGTCTGGAATACCTTAGAAGGAAGGTACGACCGGAATGCAGGCGTGCTTTCGACAGGTGGTAATCCGCAGTTGGTCAGAGCCAACAACCGGGACTTCGGGGTGCTTTATTTCCACCACCCTGATGCTACAAATATTCGCATCGTGCGGGAAACACCCGCCGCGAATAACACCTTGCGCACGTTTGTTGGCCACGCGAACACCAACCCTGGCGGTCCCATGCTCATTACCGGCAGCTCGCCAGTTGGCCTGCGCCAAGCGATTGACCCGCTCGGAAGCACCCCGGTTGGCATGGGTTCGCAAATGAACCCCACCTCTAATTTTCTTTTATATGAAATCTCAGACGAATCCACATGGGCAAACGAATCCGGCATGGTGCGCTGGCGTGCCACCTACAACATTGGTGGCGTTCAACACACTGCCTTTGCCTACAGTTATGTTTTCCGCCCCTACATCTCCACATTTGGTGTGGGCGGGTTTCACCATGCCAATGACCAAAGAACTTTCATTCCTACGGTTAACGATTGGAAACACTTTACACAGGCCGTTTGGGGCTTTGGTGTGCACTCCACCATCAGCGGGTCGGGCGCACGTCCCAATCACTATAGAGTCACAAACAACACCAACCGTGAAAGCAGATTTACTCAGGCGAGGGTAGAACCCAGAACATCTACCACCGGCGGCACCCAGCAGCTGGCGTTGAACTCTATGCTGAATCGCCACCGTTCGCCGATCGCTGGGCACAACGGTTGGATGGCAGATAGCGATGCCCTTTTCTTCTGGAACCATATTCAGCGTGACGGCGAACCAGAAGACTTTACGCTGGGCAACAGAACAATAAATTATTTCTTCGCTTCAAACCAAAATAGTAATTCTGGTGCAAATACAGCTCGATTCACTTATTTTAGCGCCCCCGGCGTGATTACCGTAGACCGCTCACGCTACACTGCCCTCAACCAAATCCCGAACCTTCACTGGAACCACTATTTTGGTGGCGGTAACAGGAATTATGTAGGAACAAACTATTGGGCCGGCCTTCGGTTTGAATATTACAGGTTTGGACCTCTTACCGGTACAACGCCTACAGTTGCCAACCAGCCTGCTGTTTTGACCGGTGCATCATTTTCAGGTAATGACATGCGTATAGTGGGCGCGCTGGTGAATGGTGCTGCTCCCTACAGATATTCCTTCTGGACGTATGGAGCTACGCCTGCGCCGTTCCAACGGTTGAATTTAACATTTTCTAACAATGCTGGCCGTGGCGATGGCGCCATGAACACCTCAACCGATGCTTTTAACTGGATCACTTATAATGAAAATGAAAGTGCGAACCATGGCATTCCGTTGTTGCCTGCCCATGATTGGACAACGCGAGATCTGAGGGTTCAGATGTATGCGCGCAATGACGCTGGTGGTGGTAGGCTTGCACAAGTTGCTTATACTCTCGTAACCCACATTAATGTGGTACACAAGGGCGTTTTGCGCGACGCCTTGCAGGCTGAGTTTAACAGCGGCCTGCAACAAGAAAGCTTTACCCCCGAAAGCTGGGATGCCTACATGGCAGCCCTGCGCCAGCTGGCCTATGTTGTTGGCCGGCCGGATTACCCGCTGACGCAAGCCAACGCAAACAGCGGCGTTTATATTGAAGCATTGAACAACGCCCGCGATAATTTGGTGCGCCACGTGTTCGGAACAGCGAACCACCGCAATCTGCGCGCGCCTGCGGCCACCAATCTTATTTTCGATGAATACACAGACGACTTGCTCATCGGCCCGGGCCGTCCGGCCAACAACGACACATGGGTCACCGGCGAGCAAATCGAAGATTACTTGAGCGACCATGCAAATGGCCACGCCAGCGTGATAGACGGCGAAATTTTTGCCTGGCGTTATCAACACCTGTATTCTCCCACCAGCTTAACCCGCCAAAACGGGCCAACGGTCAACGAAACAACCTTCACCGCCACATCGGCCAACTTGCGTGCGGCCCAAGGCAATCCTGCGGCAAGCCCACCGGTTGCGGCCAACCCCCGTGTTGTTCCGGCAACAGGCGACCCCACAGAGCTCATCTGGAACATTTATTATCTGCCGACAATCCGTGTAACGTTTAACCAAAATGGCTTTGTCGAAGGCACTACAGATGCGCCCACTGGTGCAGCATTAGGTAATGTCTTCAGGCACTATAATTTGCCGCAAACCGGTACTTTGACTTATCTTGGCTTCAGCGATCAAGTTTTGGATGCCTGTGAATGTCTCGACTGTAATGTCGAATGCTTAGGTGACTGTAACTGTGAGGACTATGTAGCTGATATATTCCCGCCGAACCCCACACGTCCTGGTTACACCTTCCTTCGTTGGGAATTCCGGCCCGGAGGGTTAGAAACACCTCTGCCTACAGGGGCCAATGATTCTCTGCGACGTGACACCAACCACACGCTGGTCGCCATTTGGGAACGCAACCAAGTGGATGTAATTTATACCTTGTTGTATGATTTGAACACAGGTGCCTGGGCAGTTGCTGCTCCAGTAAGCAACTGGGAGCCTGCTCGTCTGATCACTTATGATGAGACAACGGGCATACCTGCCACACCTGGCGCAGCAGATGTTACTAGAGTGGGCTACCACCTGACTGGCTGGAACGCTTTCGTATATATATGGGAATATGTTCCAAGCGAAGAAGATGGTGAAGATGGCGAATATGACTGGGTACAAGTTGGCCCAGCCACACCTGCTTCTTTTGGATTGGCTGCTGCTGTAGGCAACAACAAAACAAATATTGATGGCGCACGAGTGGTAATGCGCGCGGTTTGGGCGGGCAACGTCTATACTGTGACCTACCATGCCAACTTTACTGATGCAAACCCGGCAACTTGGCCCAGCGATCCAGATGACCGTACTGTCGCTCATGGTGCGAATTACGCAACAGCAACGCTCGCACAAACGGGCTTTAGCCGCACAGGCTGGACTTTCCTGGGCTGGAGCACAATTTCGAACCCCACAGAACAACAAATTGCAGATGATCTGTTTGACGAAAACGAAGCAATTGAAAACGTCACTGGCAACATCAATCTTTATGCAATTTGGCAGCAAAATGTTTACAACGTGACCTACCATGCCAACTTTATAGCTGAGAGCGCTACAGATGCGGTCACTTGGACAGGTGACCCGGCTGGTTCGCGCACGGTTGTCCACGGTGGAACTTATACAGTGGCTCCCGATAGTGGTCCTGCTTTTACCCGCATTGGCTGGAATTTCATGGGTTGGGGCACATATGAAGGTACTACAACAGTAGTATATGTAGCAGGAAATACGATTCCAAACGTTACTGAAAACTTTACACTTTATGCTGTTTGGCAGGCGCGCAACTTCCCGATTATCTGGAACGCAAACGGCGGTGTGTTTGAAGACGAAATTCCACCGACCACCTTTATCGTTGATTCCATTGATTTTGACGATGAATTTGAATTCCCAGATCCTCTACCAGTAAGAGATGGTTGGATTTTCGATGGTTGGATTTTGCAACACAACAGTGGGCCCTTGTTGGAGGGTGACACTGCAAACGCAAGTACGCTTGATCCACTTACCTTGTTAATGGGTCTGCACACAGTTATTGTTGCGCAATGGAGAGAGCTTGATGCTCCCTTGACAATCATTTACCATCCGCAAGGTGGTCGATTCCCAAGCATGCTCGACAACGAAACGCTGAGTTTTGGCGTATATCCGGATGAGTACCTGTATCCTGACAATGCGCCAGAAGATAACCCGA
>Ga0131853_10018634_pt1 | contig 12631 bp, 10 predicted proteins | sample TergutLab28metaG_FD_92764 | JGI IMG/M metagenome (GOLD analysis project Ga0131853, IMG submission 92764) | Labiotermes labralis P1 segment gut microbial communities from Petit-Saut dam, French Guiana - Lab288 P1 (version 2) (version 2) | ecosystem: Host-associated > Arthropoda: Insects >...
AGCTTGACCAGCTGCTCGACCGCGGCGACGGCGCGGTGCACCGAGCGGACCTGGTCGCGACGGGCGCGTACGCGCAGCTCCATCGGGATGTCGTGGCCCGCGACCGCGAGGTCCCACATCTGCTCGACGCCGCTGAGGTACTGCAGCACCGAGGCGTCGATGTCGGCCGCGGCCTCGGCCAGGACGAAGAGGTGGTGCGGGTCGGTCGCGGTCGCGACCCCCTTCACCGTCACCCGGGAGCGCATGTACGCCGACGCCGCGCCGAGCGCGCCCACCGCGGCGGACAGGGTGCCGCCGGCGATCGCGCCGTTGAACATGGTGTGGAACGGCATCCGGTACGTCGGCGAGTCGTAGCGGCCCTGGTTCTTGGCCAGGTCGAAGCTGCCGAGGTCGGCCGAGTTGATCACCCGGTGCTCGGGGATGAAGGCGTCCTTGATGATGATGTCCTTGGACCCGGTGCCCTTGAGACCGGCGACGTTCCAGGAGTCCTGGTCGATCTCGTAGTCCGCGCGCGGGAGGACGAAGTGGCGCAGCGGATTGCCCGGCACGATCCCGCCCTCCTGATCGGTGATCAAGCCGCCGAGGATGATCCACTCGCAGTGGTCGGTGCCCGAGGAGAACGGCCAGCGGCCGCTGAACGCGTACCCGCCCTCGACCGGCCGGGCGCGACCGAAGGGGGCGTACGGGGAGGCGGTCCAGGTGTCGGCCCGCTCGCCGTTCGCGCCCCAGATCTCCTCCTGCAGCCGGCGGTCGGCCTGAGCGAGCTCGAAGGCGTGCACCCCGACCACGCCGGCCACCCAGGCCGCCGAGGTCGACCGCGAGCCCATCGCGAGCAGGCTCTTGAAGAACTCCACCGGGGAGCCCTCGAGCCCACCGAGGTCGGCCGGGTGCAGGATCTTCGCGATCTCGGTCTCCTTCATCCGGGCCACGGTCGCGTCGGGCAGCCGGCCGAGCGCGTCGGCCTCCTCGGCCTGGGCCGCGAAGAAGTCGGCCAGCTCCTCGACCTTCGCCAGCACGCTGAAGTCGTTGCTCATGTCAGGGTCCTTTCGTGCCGTGGCTCAGTGGGCGAGCGGGGTGTCCAGGTGGGCGTCCAGGAGACGGTTGAACTCCTCGGCCCGCTCCACCTGGGCCCAGTGGCCGCACTGGTTGAAGACCACCAGGGTCGCGCCCGGGATCAGGCCGCAGAGCTTGATGCCGTTCTCGTACGGCACCACCCGGTCGTCGCGGCCGTGGATGATCAGGGTCGGTACGGAGATGCCGGCGATCTCGTCCTCCGAGGCGGTGCCCCGCCGCGGCCGTCCGATGCCGGCGACGAAGTTCGCCAGGTGCTCGGGGTGGGCCAGCGCCCGCGCCGACCGCTCGGTGGCGAGCTCGGGGCTGCGGAACCGCTCCTCGTAGCAGAAGACGTCGACGAACCGCTGCATCTGCTCCGGGCCGGCGTCACGGTAGGCGGCCAGCAGCAGCTTGTAGCCCTCCGAGGGGCCGCCGCCGGGCAGGAAGAGCCGGGAGCCGGGGGCGCCGGCGCCGAGCGTGATCAGGTGGGTGACCCGCTCGGGGTGGTCGGCGGCGACCTTGAGCGAGGTCGCGCCGCCCATCGAGTTGCCGATCAGCGCGGCCCGCTCGATGCCGAGGGCGTCGAGCAGCTCGATCACCGTACGGGGGTGGTTGCGCTCCTCGTACGTGGCCGCGACCGAGCCGCCCCAGCCGGGCATGTCCGGCGCGATCACCCGGTAGCGGTCGGCCAGATGGGCCATCTGGCCCTTGAAGTTCGACCACCCGGTGGCACCCGGACCACTGCCGTGGAGCATCACGACGACCGGCCCGTCCGCGGGGCCCGCCTCGTTGTATCGGACCGTGCCGCTGGGCGTCTCGACGGTCCGGCTGGTCCCGTCCTCGGTCAGCGTCTCGGGCAGGGTCGTCATCGCACGCTCCTCGTGTCCACAGTCATGACAGGCATCCTCGAAACGTGACGCTAGCCACGGCCGGACAAGGATCCCTCGGCTCCGATCACCCATCGGAATTGGTGCTGACGGCCCGTCGAGCATCGGGTGAAGTGGCTCACAGATACCCGGCCGAGCCAGGCCGATCCCCAAGGAGAACCCATGAACCGGAACAAGCTCAGCGTCGTCGTCGCCGCGGCTGTCGCTGCCCTCTCTCTCGGAACCCTCAGCGCCTGTGGCTCGTCCTCGAACGGCAACGACAAGGCGGCCTCGACCGGCACCGTGAAGGTCGCCGTCTTCCCCAGCTTCAGCTCGCTGGGCGCCTACGAGGCGCTGGCGGACAAGACCTTCGAGGCGCAGGGTCTGAAGGTCTCCTTCGTCACCGTGAACACCCCGGCCGACGTCGCCCCGCTGCTCGACAGCGGCCAGGTCCAGTTCGGCCTGATGGACATGACCACCCCGGTCCTCGCCGCCGCGAAGGCGAGCAAGGCGCCGTACGTCTTCGACGCGCCGGCCACCAAGGGCACCGAGCTCGGCGCCGACGGCTGGGGCACCGCGAACCTGTGGGTGAAGAAGGGCTCCAAGATCACCTCGATCAAGGACCTGCAGAACGCCAAGTTCGGCATCCCGCAGCTCAACAGCCAGCTCTGGCTCGACGTCCGCAGCACGGTCGACGCCGCCGGTGGCGACTCCTCGAAGATCCAGTGGGTCCAGATCCCCGACCCGGCGCAGAACGTCGCCCAGATCAAGTCCGGCCAGATCGACGCCACCACCTCCTCGGAGCCGACCGGCACCGGCCTGGCCGCCGACCCGGGCCTGACCCACCTCGGCGCGTTCGTCTCCAACGAGGGTCACCTGGCGTACGCGTTCGTCTCGACGAGCGCCTTCGCGGCGAAGAACGCGGAGCTGATCAGCAAGTTCGACAACGCGATCATCGCCGGCAACACCGCCTTCAACGCCAAGGACGCCGCCGGCAAGGCCGCCCTGGCCGCGACCGTCAACTCCGCCTGGCCCGCCGCGCTGCTGGCCAAGGCCCGCTATTCGGAGTTCGGCGAGCAGACCCCGTCGGCCGCCGACGTCCAGTTCTCGATCGACCGGATGAAGAAGTACGCGATGATCGATGAGAGCTCGACTCTCAAGGCGACCGACCTTCTTCCCTGATCGACACCACGAGGTCAAAAGAGACAACCATGAGCACCAGCACCATCTCCGAGGGGTCGCGGCCGGTCCAGGCCGGTCGTGACCCCCGGGGTGGGCGCCCGAGCCCGGTCTCCCGCGCCCGCCTCGCCTCTTGGGCGCAGCGGCTCGGCGCCTTCGTCGTCGTCCTGGCCCTGTGGACCTGGTTCGCCAAGACCCGGGGCGCCAACGCGGACTTCCCGACACCGCTGGAGGCGGTCGACAAGCTCCTCCAGCTGGTCCGCACCGCGACGTACTGGCGAGCGGTCGGCGAGACCACCTACACGGCGGTGCTCGGCTTCCTGATCGCCGCCCTGGTCGGCATCCCGGTCGGGATGCTGCTCGGCATGAGCCGGCGGGCGCAGCGGAGCACCCAGTTCCTGGTCGACTTCGGTCGGACCATCCCGGTGATCGCGATCCTGCCGCTGGCGATCCTGGTGCTCCACATCGGCCGCACGATGGCGGTCTTCCTGGTCTTCTTCGGCGCGATCTGGCCGCTGCTGATCCAGGCGACGTACGCGGTCGCCCAGATCACCCCGCAGGCGCGCCAGGTGGTCCGCGCGTTCCACCTGAGCCGGATCGAGCGGATCCGGTTCGTCTACGCGCCCTCGATGATGCCGTTCCTCACCACCGGCCTGCGGATCGCGGCCAGCATCAGCCTGCTGATGGCGGTCACCGCCGAGTTCCTCGGCCGGGCGCCCGGCCTGGGCGTGGTGATGCGCGACTCCGCGGACATCGACCCGCACGCCACCTTCGCCTACATGTTCACCGCCGGCGTCCTGGGCATGCTGCTCAACGTCGCCCTGGTCGCGCTGCAGAAGCGCGTGCTGTGGTGGCACCCCTCCCAGCGCGGAAAGGCTCGCTGACGTGAAGATCCTGCGCCACATCGCCTGGGAGGTCTGGCTCCCGATCGTCCTGGTCGCGCTCTGGTGGTTCGCCAGCGCGAACAGCACCAGCACGTACTTCCCGCCGCTGCACGCCATCGTCGACCGCTCCAAGGAGCTGTGGTTCTGGCAGGGCACCCACCAGGACATCCTGCCCAGCCTGCGACGGCTCGCGATCGGCTACCTCGCCGCGGTCGCGGCCGGCACGCTGCTGGGGCTGCTGTTCGGCACGGTCCGCTGGCTGGAGAACGCCACCCGGCCCTACATCGAGTTCCTGCGCTCCACGCCCGGCATCGCGCTGATGCCGCTGATCTCGCTGATCTTCGGCCTGGGCGACACCTTCAAGATCGTCACCATCGCGATCGTCTGCACCTGGCCGGTGCTGCTCAACACCATCGACGGCGTGCACTCGGTCGAGCCGCAGCTGCACGACGTCGCCACCAGCTACCGGATCAGCACCCTGGACCGGGTCCGCTTCATCCTGCTGCCCAGCGCGGCGCCGCAGATCTTCGCCGGCGCCCGGACCTCGCTGGCCATCGGCGTGGTCGCGATGACCGCCAGCGAGATGATCGGTGTCGGCGGTGGCCTCGGCTTCTTCACGCTCAACGCGAGCACCTCGTTCGACTACTCCGGCCTCTGGTCCGGGATCATCGCGCTCGGCGTGGTCGGCTACATCCTCAACAAGCTCTTCGCCCTCGTCGAGCGCAAGCTCCTCGGCTGGCACTACGGACTCGTCGCACACAGCCAGGGAGGCAACTGATGTCCCAGCACCCCACCACCCCCGGTGAGCCGCTGATCCAGGTCAAGGGCCTCGGTCACGCGTACGGGCCGCGCCAGATCTTCGAGGGCCTCGACTTCGCTGTCGAGCGCGGCGAGTTCGTCTGCATCGTCGGCCCCTCCGGCGTCGGCAAGACCACCCTGCTGGGCTGCCTCACCGGTCTGCAGAAGCCGACCGACGGCACCGTCCACTTCGACGGCGAGGTCGTGAAGGACACCCCGCACGGGCTCGCCATCGTCTTCCAGGACTACAGCCGCTCGCTGATGCCGTGGCTCTCGGTCCGCGACAACGTCGCGCTGCCGCTGCGCTCGGCCGGCGTCGGCAAGCAGGAGCGGATCGCGCGCGCCACTGCGGCGCTCGCCGAGGTCGGCCTGGCCGACTTCCTGGACTCCTACCCCTGGCAGCTCTCCGGCGGCATGCAGCAGCGGGTCGCGATCGCCCGCGCCCTGGCCTTCAACCCGAAGGCGATCGTGATGGACGAGCCGTTCGCCTCGGTCGACGCCCAGACCCGCTCCGACCTCGAGGACCTGGTCCTCAAGGTCAAGGACGAGCTCGGCATCACCATCCTGCTGGTCACCCATGACATCGACGAGGCGGTCTACCTCGCCGACACCGTCCTGGTGCTCGGCGGGAAGCCGGCCAACGTCAAGGCGCTGATCCCGATCGACCTGCCCAGCCCGCGCGACCAGCTCGCCACCAAGGCCGAGCACCGCTTCGCCGAGCTGCGCAGCGAGATCTACACGCTGATCAAGAAGCCCGGCGCGCCGACCGCCTGAGCGGCGTACGGCGCCCATCCCTGACCGAGGAGTCCTGATGACGATCCCCGCCGCCACCTTCCGCGAGACGCTCGGGCACTATCCCACCGGCGTGGCCGTGGTGACCGCGATCGCCGAGGACGGCCAGCCGGCCGGCATGGTGGTCGGCTCCTTCACGTCGGTCTCGCTCGACCCGCCGCTGGTGGCGTTCCTGCCGACCAAGGACTCCGGCTCCTGGGCCCGGATCTCGACCGCCTCGCAGTGGTGCGTCAACGTGCTCGCCGCCGACCAGGAGGACGTCTGTCGCCGGTTCGCCTCGCGGATCCCGGACAAGTTCGAGGGCATCGCCTGGTCCGCCGGGCCAGGCGGCTCGCCGATCCTGGACGGCGTGGTGGCGTGGATCGAGTGCGACGCGCACCAGGTCGTCGATGGCGGCGACCACTGGATCGTCCTGGGCAAGGTCACCGATCTGGGCGTCAGCCGCCGTACCCTCCCGCTGCTCTTCTTCCAGGGCGGCTACGGCCGCTTCACCCCGGCCTCGCTGGTCGCGCCCGGCTCGCCCGAGGTGCTGCACGCGGTCCGGGTCGCGGAGGCGGTCCGGGACCGGATCGACACGCTCGCCACGACGTACAACGTGGACTGCTCGGTGCTGACCAAGGTCGGCCAGGAGGCGGTCTTCGTCCTCACCTCCGACCACTCGCCGCAGGCCGAGCGGGTCTCGGTCGGCCACCACGTCCCGATCGTGCCGCCACTCGGCTCGGTCTATCTGGTCGACGCCGACGAGGCCGAGGTGGAGCGCTGGCTCGCCGCCGCGCCCGGACAGGACGAGGCCACCATCGCGCGGCTGCGCGCCAACCTGGCCACGGTCCGCGAGCGCGGCTACTCGCTCTCCCTCGCGCAGGCCGGCCCGGAGGAGCGGCTCTCGCTGGTCAACGACTACTCCGCCAGCGGGCTGCCCGAGCACGCCCGCCGCTTCCGGCAGCTGATCGCGGACACCGCACAGCTGTACGAGCCGGAGATCATCGACGGCCGGCGCTACGCGCTGCACTCCATCGTGGTGCCGGTCCCGGATGCCGCGGGGACCCCGCCGATCGCGCTGCGGATGGCGAACCTCCCGGCCGACGCCGACGCGGAGCTGGTCCGGCGTTGGATCGCCGACCTGCAGGCCACGGCCCGCGCCGCGGCCGACCAGCTCGGCTGAGCGGGCGCTCGCCGGTCTGGTGCGCGTTGTGGCGCCAGAGTGCCCGCGCGCTCTTGCCGCCAAAGTGTCACCGTGCGCCGTCCGGCCCAAAGTGTCACCGTGCCGTCCGGCTCAAAGTGTCACCGCGCCGTCCGGCTCAAAGTGTCACCGTGCCGTCCGGCTCAAAGTGTCACCGCGCCGTCCGGCTCAAAGTGTCACCGCGCCGTCCCGCCCAAAGTGTCACCGCGCCGTCCGGCTCAAAGTGTCACCGTGACACTTTGGCGTGTGAGTGACAGATCGGAAGTGTCACGTCGTACGCGAAGTGTCACCGTGACAGTTTGCAACGGTCACGGTGACACTTTGGCGGCGCGGGCCCGAGGCCGAAGGACGCCCGAGCGGCCGGACGCGCCGAGCCCGACCCAGCAGGGTCAGCGGGGTCAGCAGGGTCAGCGGCCCTGCCAGCGCGGCTCGCGCTTCTCCAGGAAGGCGCGAGCGCCTTCCTTCTGGTCCTCGGAGAGGTAGACGTCCGGGCCGATGTCGAGCCGGATCGCGGCGTGCGGGTCCATCCCGGCGGTACGGCGGAAGGTGAGCTTGAGCCGTTCGAGCGAGAGCGGCGCGGAGTTGGTCAGCTCGGCGAGGAACTCCTCGGCACCGGCCACCAGCCCGTCGGCGGGCAGCACCCGGTTGACCAGTCCCCACCGCGACGCCTCGTCGAGCGGCACCCGGCGGCCGGTGTAGAGCCACTCCATCGCGACCGCGGTCGGTACCAGCTGCGGCAGCACCACCGAGGCGTAGTGGGCGCCGCGGCCGCGCTTCGCCTCGGGCACCGCGAAGAACGCCCCCTCGGCGGCCAGCCGCAGGTCGCAGGAGAGGACCAGCTCGAAGCCGCCGGCCACGGCCGGCCCGTTGACCACCGCGATGGTGGGCTTGCGGGTGTCGATCATGACCTCGAAGAGGCTGCGCCGGTTGTTGTGCAGGGGACCGTAGAACGGCTTGCCGGCATCGGCGAGCTTGCGCGCGTCACCCAGGTCGGCGCCGGAGCAGAACGTGGTACCGGCGCCGGTGATCGCGACCGCATAGACCGACGGGTCGTGATCGGCCTCGATCAGCGCGTCGACGAGCGCGTCGTTGAGGTCGCGGTTGAGCGCGTTGCGTACGTCGGGCCGGTTGAGGGTGAGCCAGCGGGTACGGCCCCGGTCCTCGATCAGCAGGATCTCGTCAGTCACGGCAGGTTCCTTTCGGGAGAGGACGGGTCACCAGCGGTACGCGGGCGGCGCCTGGCGCAGGGTCACCCACTGCACCTCGGTGAACGCCTCCAGGTTGGCCTGGTGTCCGCCGTGCCGGGAGCCGTTGCCGGAGTCGCCGACCCCGCCGAACGGTGCCACCGGCTCGTCGTTGATGGTCTGGTCGTTGATGTGGACCAGGCCGGCGGGGATCCGCTCGGCCAGGTCGAGCCCGGCGAGCACGTCGCGGGTGAAGATCGACAGAGCCAGCCCGTACTCCGAGTCCGCGGCCAGCGTCGCGGCCTCCTCGACCGAGGAGAAGGGCACCACCGAGGCGACCGGTCCGAAGACCTCGCCGGCGTACGCCGGGGCGTCGAGGGGTGCCCGGCCGAGCACAGTGGGGCGGTAGAAGAGCCCGTCGTACGTGCCCCCGGTGACCAGCTCGGCACCGGCTTCGACGGACGTCGTGACCAACGTGTGGATGTGGTCGCGCTGCCGCTCGTCGATGATCGGCCCGATCTCGGCATCGGTACGGACCGGGTCGCCGACCCGCAGCGCCGAGGCCTCGCGAGCCAGCGCGGTGACGTACGCGTCGTAGACCGACTCGTGCACCAGGTGCCGGCCGGCCGCCATGCAGATCTGGCCGGCGTGCCGGAACGACGCCCACGCGCCGGCGCGGGCGGCGGCGTCGATGTCGGCGTCGGGCAGCACGATCAGGGCGGAGTTGCCGCCGAGCTCGAGGTGGGTGCGCTTCAGGTGCTCCGCGGCGGCCCGGGCGATCGCCTTGCCGCCGCCGGTGGAGCCGGTGAAGGCGATCACCGGCACCTGCGGGTGCGACACCAGCGCGGCGCCGACCTCGGCGCCACCGGGCAGGACGTGCAGCAGCCCTTCGGGCAGGCCGGCCTCGCGGAAGACCTCGGCGAAGACCGCGCCGCCGCTGACGGCGGTGCGCGGGTCGGGCTTGACCACGACCGCGTTGCCCAGCGCCAGCGCCGGGGCGATCGCGCGGATCGCGAGCAGGATGGGGGAGTTGAACGGCGCGATCACGCCGACCACCCCGACCGGCACGTGCCGGGCGAAGGAGAGTCGCGGGGCGCGGGAGCGGAGCAGCTCGCCGGCCGGCATCGCGGCCAGCGCGGCGGCCTCGTAGCACTCCTCGGCGGCGACGTGCGCCTGCGGCGCCGCCACCCCGCGGGCGGCACTGGCCTCGCGGCCGAAGACCTCCGCGATCTCCTCGGCGTGCGCGACGAAGGCGGCCGCGGCCCGGCGCAGCACGGCGGCGCGTACGTCGTAGGTGGCCGTGGCCCAGGCCCGCTGCGCGACCCGGGCGGCCTCGACCGAGGCCTCGACGTCCGCGACGGTGGCGACGCCGTACTCGCCGATCGCCCGGCCGGTGGCGGGCTCGCGCGACGTCGCCGAGGACGATGCCGGCACCCAGGTGCCGGTGAAGAGCGAGCGCTCCCAGTCGGCGGGATCGAGGAAGGTCATCGGTTCTCCTCAGCAGCAGGGGGTACGGCGAGCGGCACCGGGCGCCCGGCCTCGACCGCGTCCCGGGCGGCGGAGCGGATCGGCTCGCGGTAGGGGGAGGGCGCGCCGGCGTAGACCGACGGCCCGAGCCGGAAGTGCTGGGCCTGCTCGATCGACTCCACGAACGGCATGTCCATCGGGTAGAGCGCGGCGCCGCGCGGGCGGGGGCCGGCCTTCGCGACCTTGCCGTACAGCTCGTGCCCGACCACCTCCTCGGCGAGGTGCGCGGCCTCGATGAGGAGGTCCAGGTCGATCCCGGTCTCGACGCCCTCCTCGTGGAGCAGGTCGACCAGGTCCTCGGTCGGGATCATCTTGGTGGCCCGGCCGTTGCCGCAGTACGGGCAGCCGCCCATCCCGCCGATCGCGGTGTCGACCCCGAGCGTGCAGCCGGCGTCGAGCGCCTGCAGCGCCTGGTAGAAGGAGAGCAGCGCGGTGCCGCGGGCGTCGTGCAGGTGCAGGTGATAGCGCCGTACGTCGGGCCAGCGCGCCCGGAACGCGGCGATGGTCTCCGCCATCGCGCGCGGGGTGTTCCAGGACATCGGGTCGCCGATCCAGAACGTGGTGACCGCGATGCCGGCGGCGGTCCAGGCGTCGTACTGGTGCTGGGCGTACGCGAGCCGCTGCTCCAGGGTGAACGGGCCGAGCCAGTTCGAGCCCCACGCGGCGTTGATCGCGACCGTCGCCTCGGTGACCCCGCGCTCGACCGCGGCCGCGATGGTGCGCGGCAGCGCGGCGATCTCGTCGGTCTGGCTCTTGTTGGTGTTGCGGCGGACGAAGACGTCGCACAGGTGGATCGTGGAGCGCGGTACGTCCGGTAGCGCGGTCAGCGGGCCGTACGGCTCGGTCAGCTCGGCCCGGCGCTCGGCGCCCCGGGCGTTGAGCGCCAGCGCGGTGTAGACGGTGCCCGGTCGCGGGGTGAAGCCGGCGATGACCTCCTCGACCCGGGCCATCTGCGGCACCCAGGTCGGGGAGACGAACGACCCGACGATCAGCCGTGGCACCCCGGCCGCGGAGAGCGCGTCGAGCAGCCTGACCTTGTCCCGCGGGTCGATCGAGGCGTCCTCGATCTGCATCCCCTCGCGCAGGCTCTCGTCGGTGATCTCGACCTTCGGCAGGCCCTGGCTCGGGCCCCTGTGCTGGCCGGTCATGCGTCCTCCTCGGTCAGGTGCAACGACAGTACGGCGTCCAGCGCGGCCGCGGCCGGGGCGACAGCAGCGGCGCGGATCCGGCCGGGCAGGCCCGCGGCATCCTCGGCGGCGACGCCGGCAGCGGTCAGGCAGCGGACCAGCTTGTCGTCGATCGCGGCCGGGCCGGGACGGTCGGACGGGTCGTCCAGGGTGACGGTCCGGGCGAGCGTACGGCCGTCGGCCAGGGCCAGCTCGACCCGGGCGAAGCGTCGACCGCCCAGGTCCTCGCCGTCGCCGGGCGCGTCGGCGGCGACGGTCTCGACCCGGCCCATCAGGTCGGTGTTCGCGGCGATCGCCTCGAGGGTGAAGTCGCCGGGGCCGACCCCGCCGGTGCGCAGCACCTGCGCCACGTTGAACGCCATCGAGAACGTCGCCTCGTCGCCGGTGGTCGGCAGCTCGGCGCGCAGCGGCCGCAGGGTGGCCGGATGGGCCTCGACCCGGATGCCGAGGATCGAGCCGAGGTCGGCGACCTCGGGCCGGAGCCGGACGGTGGCGGCCAGGGCGCGGTGGGTGCCGAAGCAGGCCGCGAACTGCTTGACCGCACAGTCCTCGACCCAGTGGTCGAGCCAGTACGCGATCCGCTCGCCGGGGTCGACGCCGGTGGCATCGGCCGGGGCGCCGTACCGGGCGAGGAAGCCGCGCGGGCCCTCCAGCTCGTCCTGGTCGGCGGTGAAGCCGGCCCCGGCCAGCCCAACCGCCTGGACCGCGTCGCTGGCGGCCCGGCCGGCGTGGAGCGGCTTGGTCATGGTGCCGAAGTTCGCCAGCGAACCGGCGGCGGTCGACGCGGCGATGCCGAGCGCGGTCCGGGCCTGGTCGACGGTGAGCCCGGCGACCCCGGCACCGGCGGCGGTCGCGGCCAGCACGCCCAGCGTCGAGGTCGCGTGCCAGCCGCGGTCGTAGTGGGCCGAGATCGGCAGCAGGTCGGCCAGCGCCCGGATCAGCACGTGCCCGGCCTCGACCGCGGCGAGCAGCCGTACGGTCGGGGTCTGCGGGGTGGCCAGTGCCAGCACCGTCGGCCAGAGCACCGCACTGGGGTGGATCGGCATCGTCAGCCCGGCGTCGTCGTAGTCCAGCGCGTGCGCGGCGGTGCCGTTGCGCAGCGCCGCGCGGCTGGGGGCGAGTCGTTCGCCGGTGCCCCAGACCGGGGTCTCGCCGAGGGAGGTCTCCTGCCAGCGGCGCAGCGTCCGTACGGTCTCGGTGCCCTGGCCCGCGATCGTCACCGCGACGGTGTCGACCAAGGTGTCGACCACCGCAGCGCCCGCCCTCGGAAGGGTGTGCCCGAGGGCGAGCGCGACCAGCGCCTCGACGACACCGGGGGAGGTGGTGTCGAGGCGATGGGCGGTCGGGACGGACGGCGTCATGTCAGGACGCCACCGCCACGTCGAGGAGGAGCGGCTGGCGGCGCTCGCCCAGGGTGGGCACGACCTCGTCGAGGACCGCGATCAGCTCGGCGTATGTGGTCACCCGACGGCTCGGGCAGCCGAAGCCGGCCGCGATGGTGGAGACGCTGACCTCGCCGAAGCCGGGCCAGGGCGCCTCGCCGCCGGCGTTGACCGCGAGCCGGTCCATCACCGCGTAGCCGCCGTTGGACATGATCACGTAGAGCGCGCCGACGCCGTAGTGGGCGGCGCTCCACACGGTCTGGATGTTGTACAGCGAGGCGCCGTCGCCGACCACCGCGACGACCGGGCGCTCGGGGGCGCCGATCTTGAGCCCGGTGGCCGCGGCGAGCGCGAAGCCGAGCCCGCCCTGGGCCGGGGTGAGGAAGCCCAGCGGCCGGCGTGCCGGGACGGCGTCCATCAGCAGCCGCCGGGTCGACGGGCTCTCCTCGATCAGGGTGGAGACCTCGGGCAGCCGGGCGTACAGCTCGCTGAAGACGTGCGCGGGGGTGAGCTGCTCGTCATCGGCCAGCGGAGCCGGGGCGGCCGGGCGGAGGACCGCGCCGGTGGCGCTGTCCGTACGCGCCGCGACGGTCTCGGCG
>Ga0131853_10018635_pt1 | contig 12630 bp, 11 predicted proteins | sample TergutLab28metaG_FD_92764 | JGI IMG/M metagenome (GOLD analysis project Ga0131853, IMG submission 92764) | Labiotermes labralis P1 segment gut microbial communities from Petit-Saut dam, French Guiana - Lab288 P1 (version 2) (version 2) | ecosystem: Host-associated > Arthropoda: Insects >...
GGATGAAGTCGGACAGTGCGCAGAGCAGGACGATCTTGCCGACGTGCGAGCGCAGGATGCCCTGACGCAGCACGAACGCATTCTGTGCGCCGATCGTGACGATGAGCGAGGCGCACAGCGCCGCGCCGTGAGTAAAAGCGAGCCAGTTCATGACGGTTGCGGACAAAGTAGGAGCGCGGGCGGCGCGGTGCGCGGCGCCTGCGGTCAATGGACATCAACAGGGAATGGCGCTAGTCTGCCGCCAGGAGCCGCATAAGAAAAGCTCATTTTCATTAACTGGATTAAGGAACGCTAATGCTTGACTATGCCTTGCTCGATGCGCTCGCCGCCGTCGTGCGGCATGGCTCGTTCGATCGCGCCGCGGGCGCGCTCAACGTCACGCCGTCGGCGGTTTCGCAGCGCGTGAAGCTGCTGGAGGAGCGCGTGGGCACCGTGCTCGTGAAGCGCGGCCAGCCTTGTGTCGCGACGGCTTCCGGCGCGCTGCTATGCCGTCACACGGAGCGCGTGCAATTGCTCGAGGCGGAGCTCGGTGGGGCGATGCCGACCTACACGAGTGCGCTGGGGGCAGCGCGGCCGACGCTGCGGGTGGCCGTCAACGACGACAGCGTAGGCACCTGGTTCATCGACGCCGTGGCGGCGTTCTGCGTCGAGCGCGGCATTCTGCTCGATCTCGTGATCGACGACCAGGATCACACCGCGCAACGCATGCGCGACGGCAGCGTGCAGGGCGCCGTCACGACGCAGGCCGAGCCCGTGCAGGGCTGCCGCTCGACACGCCTCGGCCGCATGCGCTATCTCGCGGTGTGCTCGCCGGCGTTCTTCGAGCGGCATTTCGCGCAGGGCGTGACGCGCGACACGCTGCGCCACGCGCCGTGCGTCGAGTTCAATCCCAAGGATCAACTGCAAAAGCGCTTCATTCGCCGCATCACGCGCGCGCAGATCGACGCGCCGCTGCACTGGATTCCGCACGTGGCCGGGTTTCTGCGCTGCTGCCTGAATGGACTAGGCTGGGGCATGTGCCCCGAGCGCATGATCGCGCCGCACCTCGCGCGCGGCGAACTCGTCGAACTTACGCCCGGCCGCGCGCTCGACGTCGAACTCTACTGGCAGAGCTGGCGGCTTTCCATAGGCTGGCTCGACGACTTCGGCGCGATGCTCAAGGTACGCGCCGGCGAATTTCTCGATCAGGGCCGCGGCGCGTAACAGACGGGAAGCCGCGAGAAGAGGCGAGAACAGGCGAGCCGCGCGATATCTTCATTCGTTTGTCTTTATCCGCGGATTCAATAGTGGTTTAGTGTGCATACTTTCGGTGCGTATGATGGCGCTTGTAACATCACCGTATTGTTGCTATTCGTCTCCTGCGAGTTGCACAATGTCCGCATTGACGGCCGGCAATGCGCCTAAAGCAATATCCAAAATCCATTAATTGCTTTTCGAATAGTGGAATGTCTCGATATTCTAGACATGTGGAGAACGCAAGCTTCGTGCGAGAATCTCGCTGCCAATAGACTGACGTTTAGTATGTGATATGTCTGATGCACCTATGTCGAATAGGTGTATTGCGTTTCATTGATCGGTCACGTCACGTGTGTAAGAGTGGAGTCGGCGTGATGCCGGTCAAGGCCGTAAGACTGGCTATGGGCGGGCATTCCGGACATTGTGCGTCCACCGGACGCAGCGGGCGCTGTAACAATTCAGTTATGTTGAAATCTCACGCCAGTAGTGACATCCAGCCTGAAACCGGTTATTTTTTCCACACTGAGATTGTTAAGTATCATCAAATCGGCAAAAAAGTTCACGGATGTAAAGAAACCAACATTGGAGGCTTACAGTCGGAACTGAAAGCTCCGCCATCCCGGTTTTTGCGTTTGGCATTATCGTGTGAAAATTGCGTTTTTCCTGTGGATTGCGAGTTGGACACGCTATAATCCGGACGTGGCAGAGTGCTTATTCGACCGGCATATTTGAATCGTTTCCACGTGCACGAGGTGCATTATGACGAAATTAGATACCGGCAGCGTTTGGCAACAAACCATTGACCTTCTGTCCGCGGCTTCCGAGCCGCTAAGCCTGGACAGCGAATTCGAAGGCGGCAGAAGCTGCAAACCGGTACCCATCACACGCGGCGCGTCGGAGGCGGCCAACCGGCGGCGCGCGACCGTCCGGTCGTGGGATGCGCAGGGCATCACCTTGATCCGGCGGCACGATCCGGACAGCATCACGGTTTGCTGGAGCGATGCCACGTATGGCCGCTACTCCGACCAGTTATGGCGGGTCTGCACGGCGCGCCGCAGCGCCGTTTGTGCGCTGACCGGCGAGAAGATCCGCCGCGGCGACGCGGTGTTCCGCCCGAGCCCCAATCGCCGTCACCGCCCGGCCAATGCCGACGCGATGATCCTCGCGAGCAAGCTCGACAACCTTCCCAACGCCGTGGTCGCGGCGCGTCTGGACGAGGCGCTGGCCGCCTGAGCGGCTTGCCCGGGCGTACCGGTCGCCCGCGCGGGTATGCCACCCGGCGCTCTCGTGCCACGAGGCTCGTCATACCTCGTCATGCCAACGTCATGAAGCTGCGCAAAAAAGCCGGCGCCCCGAGGGGCGCCGGCTTTTTTTATGGAGCGAGAAAGGCGGGTTGCCACCGCCCGCCGGAACAGGCGCAACCGGCGCCCGCTCCGGCAGTGCAGCCCTCAAACGGTGGCGTCGCGGGCGTTTTCCTCTTCGAGCGCGTCGCGCGTCTCGGGCATCGCAAGCCAAACCAGCAGCACCGCGGCGGCGCCTGCACTCGCGAGCGCGAGGAAGCTCACCGTATTGCCCAGGTGATCGGCGATAAAGCCGGCAAGCGCCGTCGAAAGCGTCGCCCCAATCCCCGCCGAGAGTCCGAAGAGCCCGATACAGAGGTTGTAGCGGCCCTTGCCGCCCGCCACGTCGGCGGCGATGAGCGGCAGCATCACGCCGAACACGGCGGCCGAAAGGCCGTCGAGCATCTGCACCGGCACGAGGAAGTACGGGTTGCCGACGGCGGCGAACAGCAGCGCCCGCAGCGGCAGCGCGCAAAAGCCCAGAATCAGCACGGGGCGGCGCCCCCAGGCCTGCGCGGTGCGGCCGACCCAGGGCGACATCAGCGCGACGATGGCTTGAGGCACGATGATGCATGCCGCAATCACGAGCTGAACGTTGTCGCCCATGCCGGCCGTCACTTCGCCGGCGGCGAGGTTGAGCATCGCGGCGTTCGACAGGTGGAACAGCACCACACAGGCCGCGAAGGTCAGCATGCGCCGGTCGCGCAGCAGGTCGAAGATCGTTTCGCGAGGCTCGCCGGCGACTGCCGCGCTGGCCTTGCCGGGCTTGGCCGCGGGTTTGGCGTAGGCCGCGTTCTGGTCGTACTCGATCATCGCGAGTGCGACGAGCGCGGGCAACGCGAGCGCGGCCGTCAGCCAGAACACGGAGCGCGGCGACCAGTACTCGCCGCACAAGCCCATCAGCCCGGCGGCCACGGCGCTGCCGATCGAGGCCCAGCGCGCGTTGCGGCCGAGCCGGTCGCCCAGGTTCTGGCGGCCCACCAGCGCGAGTGCGAGCGCGGCCATGGCCGGAACGAGCATGCAGCTGGCGAAGCCGTGGAAGACCTCGGCGGCCATCACCGCCACGACAGTCGGGCTCGCGGCGAGCAGGACGGCCGAAATGATGATCGCGATGATCGCCCACGCGGCGGCGGCCTTCTTGTTGCGCAGGGCATCCACGGCCGCGCCGCCCGGCACCTGGCTCACCATCGCGCTGATCGTGCCCACCGAAAGCGCCAGGCCGATCTCGCCCTGGGTCCATTTGTGCGACGCCAGATACGAGGCAATGAACGGCCCGAAGCCCGTCTGCACGTTCGCCACGAAGAAGTTCAGCCAGTCGAGCGCGCGCACGCTGCGCTGGCCTGGATTGGGTTGTTGCATGGTGCCGTCCGTCATTTGGCACCGTGGGCATTGGCCGCCGAGGCGACGGGCGATGCAGCGGGCGCTGCTTGCGCAGCCGAAGCGGCCGGGGCCGGAGGCGGCGGGGCGGCGGGTGTCACGGCGCGCACCGGCTGGTCGGGCGTGTAGGGCGGCGAGGCATCCACCTGCTGATCGCTCATTTCGAGCTGCGCTTCGAGCGTATTGTTCTTCGTGACGAAGCGCAGCGCCGACCAGTCGGCCGCGATCGTATGACGTTTCTCGAGCGTGCCGCTCACGTCGAGCACAACGGCCTGCGGGGCGGCGCTGCCGTCGAGCAGCACGTCCACCACGCGGCCCACCTTGCCGCCGTTGGCGCGTTCCACGTCCGCGTCAAGCATGGGCAGGCGCGTCGCGCTCGCCTCGGGGTTGCCGGGCTGCGGCGCACCGGCCTTGGGCCGGTCGGGCACCTGCAGCTGGCTTGCCGGCAGCGCGAGCGTGATGGCCGGCGTCTTCGGCTGGGTATTCACGCGCACGCCGCTCCACGGGAAGTTGGCCTTGCGGTCGCCAATGCCCATGAAGCCTTGCAGGTTCACCACGACGTCGACGGGTTTCCCGCCGGGGCCCGTGACCATGTCGACGGCGCGGCCCACGACCTTGCCGTCCGTCTTTTGCACTTCGCTGTCGAGCAGCGTGCGGAAGGTGCCGCGCTCGAGCGTGCGCACCTGCACGATGGGCGCGGGGGGCGGCGCCGGCGGGGCGCTTGCGGGCGCGGGCGGCGGGGGCGGCGGCCGGCGGCGGTGCACCGGCGCGGGACGCGGCTTCTTCGGCGCAGGCTTCGCTGTGCTCTCCGTTTCCGGCTCGCTCGCCGCCTCGGGCGCAGACGCGGCCTCCGGCTCGCTCGCGGCCGGCTCGGGCTCCACGGCCACGGGCGCTTCCGGTTCGGGCGGCGGGGCCGGCCGGAACAGGCTGCAGCCCGAAAGCGTGAGCAGCATCAGCAGCGTCAGGGCGTACGGAAAGTGAAAAACAGGACGTGCGGAACGCAAGATGCCGCGTCTCATCTACTGAAACTCCTTGGAGCGGCCGGCGCGACGTACGCGCGGCAGGGGGAAACCGGGTCGGGATGCGTGAGTGTAACCCGCGCACCGGGCCGATCCGCTTAATGGCGACGTAGGCGACCTGCGTGGCTTCGGCGTCGCAAGCGCCGCGCCGGGCGGCAGGATGCGCACGCGAGCAGAGACGACGGCGTTTCGTCACACGAAACCGGCCCCGGCCTGCGCAGCAACGGCCCGTTTCTCGCCCAGGTGTAAACGCGGGGACGGCCCACGCCACGTGCCCTGTACACGGGCATATAAGCATCGCGGCATGAACGCAATGCGACTCATGCGATGGGAGCACAAATCGTGTTCGCCTAACCTTCGCTCCATCCATAAAGAGATGTCAAAACGATGAGCGCCCGGAAGTTGAAGAAGGCGCCGGCAACGCGTCGACACGACTAAATCATTCGAGACAAACCTGATGACGGATCGGGCTGGTGAGCCGTGAACCGTTTCAGCATGCTGATAAAGGAGGCACTCACCATGATCGAACCCCACGCGCAGCCGCTCGCCGGTGCGACCACCGCCGAAGTCGAGTCCCCAGAGTCATTGGGCTCGGCCTCGGGATTCATCGACCGATATTTCGACATTGCCGCGCGCGGCAGCTCGCTGCGTCAGGAGGCGATTGCGGGCGTCACGACCTTCCTCGCGATGGTCTATTCCGTGTTCGTCGTGCCGGGCATGCTCGGCAAGGCGGGCTTCGACACCAGCGCCGTGTTCGTGGCCGTGTGCCTGACCACGGCATTCGGCTCGCTGCTCATGGGCCTGTGGGCGCGCCTGCCGATCGCCATCGGCTGCGCCATTTCGCTGACGGCGTTTACCGCCTTCGGCCTCGTGCTCGGCAAGGGCCTGAAGCCCGAAGTGGCGCTCGGCGCCGTGTTCCTCATGGGTCTCGTGTTCACGGGCATTTCGGTGACGGGCGTGCGCTCGTGGATCCTGCGCAACCTGCCGCACGGCATCGCGCATGGGACGGGCATCGGCATCGGCCTCTTCCTGCTGCTGATCGCCGCCAATGACGTGGGCCTCGTCGTGAAGAATCCGGGTGCGGGCCTGCCAGTCTCGCTCGGCCATATCACCTCGCTGCCCGTGATCCTTTCGGTGGTCGGCCTCGCCGCGATCTTCGGCCTCGTGCGCCGCCGCGTGCCGGGCTCGATCCTGATCGTGATCGTCGCGATCTCGGCGCTCGGTCTCGCCATCGATCCGGCCGTGAGCTTTCATGGCGTGTTCGCGTGGCCGTCGCTTTCGGCGCCGGGTCATGCCTCGCTGATCGGCGCGATGGACGTCAAGGGCGCACTCTCGCTCGCCGTGCTGCCGAGCGTGCTCGCGCTCGTGATGACGGCCGTGTTCGACGCCACCGGCACGATCCGTGCCGTGGCGGGCCAGGCGGGCCAGCTCGACGCGAACGGGCGTATCGTCAACGGCGGGCGCGCGCTCACGGCCGATTCGGTCAGCTCGATCTTCTCGGGCTTCCTTGGCGGCGCGCCGGCGGCGGCCTATATCGAATCGACGGTCGGCGTGGCAGCGGGCGCGAAGACGGGCCTCGCCGCCGCCACAGTGGGCGTGCTGTTCCTCGCGGTGATGTTCTTCGCGCCGCTCGCGGGCCTCGTGCCCTCGTATGCGACGGCGCCCGCGCTGATGTACGTCGGCCTCATGATGCTTTCGAGCGTGAGCCGCCTCGACATGGCCGATATGGTCGATTCGATGTCGGGCCTCGTGTGCGCCGTGTTCATCGTGCTCACGGCGAACATCGTCACGGGCATCATGCTGGGCTTCTGCACGCTCGTGATCGGCCGTGTGGTGAGCGGCGAGATCCGCAAGCTGAACGTGGGCACGGTGGTGATCGCCGGCGTGCTGGCCGCGTTCTACCTGGGCGGCTGGGCCATCTGATCATCGGATGACCCGGTCATTCGCCCGGCGGCCACGGCGGCCCGCCCGGGCGGCTGCACGGCCCGCGTCGCTTCACGGCGGCGCGGGCCGTGTGGCTTTTGCGCGCCACCCTCTGGCGCGTTACTCCGGCAGCACGCTGTTGCGTCCCTTGCCCGATTTGCGCGGCTTGCGTGGCTTGGGCTCCACGCCGATGCGCGGGTCGCGCGCGAGCACGAGCGCGCTCAACTGCGCGGCCGTATCTTCGAACGCGGCATCGGCTTGCGGTACATAGAGCCATTTGCCGAGCACGGGGTGTGCGCGCAACGCCGGGAGCACTTCGATGAGCGACGCATGGTTCTCCCTCGACGTGCAGACCAGCACGCCATTGAACGGCGCATCGCGGTCCGCTGCCACGAGACACAGCAGACCGTCCAGATAAGCGGCATCGCAGCCGAACATGGGCTTGCAGAGGTAGCCGGGCTCGCGCTCGAAGGCGTCGAAGATCCAGAGCAGCGAGTTGCGGATTTTGGACGGCATGGCGTGATGTGGCAGAGAGAGCAGGGCGCGACGCGCAGAAATCGCCATTCTAGTGGCGTCGATGCCGCCATGTGCGCCGCTTCTGGCGAATGAGTTGGGCATGCCTTGACATCGCATGCACATCGCCTATGCTAAACCACATGGTTAAGTATGAAGACGCTACCCTCGACCGCACCTTCGCGGCGCTCGCCGATCCCACGCGGCGCGCGCTGCTCGCACGCCTCGCGCAGCACAACGAACTTTCGGTGAGCGCGCTCGCGCAGCCGTTCGCGATGTCGCTGCCCGCGGTCATGAAGCATCTGGACGTTCTCGCTCAGGCGGGCCTCGTCACGCGCGCGAAGACCGGCCGCACCGTGGCGTGCCGGCTCGCCGCGGGGCCGATGGAGGACGCGATGCAGTGGCTCGCGCACTATCAACGCTTCTGGAGTGAAACGCTCGATCGACTCGCCGCTTTCGTGGAGGAAGATGCATGTCTACCCAACCCGCAGCCGGACCCGGCGCCGCCCATCCGTCTCCCAGCCTCACCATCCGGCGACGCCTCAACGCCACGGCCGCGAAGGTCTACGCCGCGTGGACGCAGCCGTCGCAACTGATGCGCTGGATGCACCCGTTCGATACCACCTGCATTCACGCAGAAGCCGACGTGCGCGTGGGCGGGCGCTTTCGCGTGATCATGCGCGGCGCGAACGGCGAGGACCACGACGTGAGCGGCACGTATCTCGAAGTCGTGCCCAACGAAAAGCTCGTCTTCACGTGGGCGTGGCGCAGCACGCCGGAGCGCGAGTCGCTCGTCACGGTGACGTTGCGCGCCGACGGGTCCGCCACTGACCTCACGCTCAAGCACGAACGCTTCTTCGACGAAGCGGCGCGCGACTCGCACAACGAGGGCTGGACGAGTTCGATCGACAAACTGGTGGCGCTGTTCGAGTGAATGGCGCTCATGCGAGTGGAAGGAGGAATCGAGAGATGGAACCGCACAAGATCGTTTCGCAGACCGAATGGCTGGAAGCCCGCAAGACGCTACTCGCCGAAGAGCGCGCTTTCACGCACGCGCGGGATGCGCTGGTGGCGAAGCGCCAGGCGCTGCCGTGGGTGAAGGTCGACAAGACCTATACGTTCGAAACATCGCAGGGCCAGCGTACGCTCGCGCAGCTATTCGGGCCGCGCAGCCAGTTGATCGTTTATCACTTCATGCTCGGGCCGGAATGGGAAGAAGGGTGCCCAGGCTGCTCGTTCCTCTCCGACCACGTGGACGGCATGCTGCCGCATCTGGAGCATCACGACGTGACGTACGTGGCCGTTTCGCGCGCGCCGCTCGCGAAGATCGAGGCGTTCAAGCAGCGCATGGGCTGGCGTTTTCCATGGGTTTCGTCGAATGGGAGCGACTTCAATTTCGACTATCACGTGTCATTCAGCGAAGCCGACAAGGCGCGCGGCAAGGCGATCTACAACTACGTCGAGCAGGACTACATGAGCGATGAGTTGCCCGGCGTCAGCGCGTTCTATCGCGACGAAGCGGGCAACGTGTACCACACGTATTCGACGTACGCGCGCGGCGGGGAGATGCTGATCGGCACGTATGCGATACTGGAATTGACCGCAAAGGGACGCAACGAAGAATCGGACATGCGCGAGTGGATGCGCCACCACGATCGCTATGAAGACGCGCCCACGCAGTCGTCGTGCTGTGCGCACGAGAAGCAGTAAGTTGCTGACCTGGGCCGGTAGTTGTTAGTGCAACGAAAGAAAGCTGCTGCGCGCGTCGCGAAAGAATCGTAAAAGAAGCGCCTTAGAGCGACATCTCGAACGCGGGGCGCAGCAGCACTTCGATCGCCATCACGATGAGTCCCATCGCGCCGGCGGCGAGCGTCAGCGTGCCGTATTCGTCGTAGCGCGTGTCGTAGAGGCACGCGACGATGAACAAGATGGCCAGCAGATTGGTTAGCCAGTAGAAGTTCAGCGCGAGGAGCATCGGCGTATCCGGTGCCGGCGCGCAGCGCGCCGGCGGCTAGTGCAAGACGCTCGGATTCTAGCGGAGCGAGCTTACGGATACGCAACAATTACGTGCGCTACAACACTTATTTTTGCGCGATCGGCGCTTTTGGCATCTCGTTGCGGATCCAGTCCGTGACCGAGGTGCGTTGCGGCTGCCAGCCGAGCAGCGTGCGGGCGCGCTCGCCGCGCACGCGGCTATTCGAGCCGAGGCCGTACGACGCCATTTCGTAGCCCCATTCCTCGATCGCGGCTTCGAGCGGCCAGTCCTGCGGCGCGCCCAGACCCATCACCTCGGCGAGCGCCGTGGTCATGTCGAGGAAGTTCGCCTCGCCGCTTTCCACGAAGTAGAACGTGCCCGCCGGCGTGTTTTCGAGTGCGAGGCGATAGAGTTCGGCCACGTCGTCGACATGCACGTTCGACCAGATGTTCAGGCCGCGCCCCACGTGGCGCATCACGCCACTCTTCTGCGCCTGGCGAATGAGCCGCGGCAGTTGCACGCTCGCGGCTCCCGGCACCGCGCCCACGCCATAGATCAGCGTGTTGCAGAGCACCGCGCTCTTCACGCCACGTGACGCGGCCGCCAGCACGAGATTGTCGATGGCCACGCGCGGCGCCTTGTCGGCGGTCGGCTCGGGCAGGGCGTCCTCGCGATAGATTTGCGTGGTCGCCTCGCCGCCCGACGCGTCGCCGACGATGCTCGAGCCGCTCGTATGCAGGAGCGGCTTGCCGGAGCCTTCGAGCGCGTCGATGAGCGCCTCGACCGCGCCGCGATGGTCGCTGCTCGCCGCGTTGATCACGGCGTCGGCGGCGCGCGCTTCTGCCATCAGCGTCGCGCGGTCGTCGAGATCGCCCTGCACGGGCATGATGCCGAGCTTTTCGAGGTCGGCGAACTGCTCGGGCCGGCGTACGAGGCCGCGCACCGTGTGGCCCGCACGCACGAGATGCGCCGCGATCGAACCGCCGATAAATCCACCTGCGCCTGTCACGAAGACTTTCATGAGTTGCTCCTGGTCCTGTCTTGATTGCGATGGCAGTCAGTATCGGCGTATCCGGGTTTTGCAAAAACCGTGTTAGTCTCAAATGAATATTGACTGCGGATCAAGAATGTCCACGATGAAGACGTCGACCGACGAACTGCTCGTATTCGTCACCGTGATCGATGCGGGGTCGATTACCGCCGCGGCCGAAAAGCTCGAGCAGACCGTCTCGGGCGTGAGCCGCGCGCTGACGCGGCTCGAAAAGCAGCTGGGTGTCGCGCTGATCCTGCGCACCACGCGGCGTCTGCAACTCACGGAAGAGGGTGAACTGTTCCTCGATCGCGCACGCGCCATTCTCGCGGCGCTGGCCGACGCCGAGGAGGCCGTTACGCGCCACCGCGAGCGTCCCTCGGGGCGGTTGCGTGTGGATGCGGCCACGCCGTTCATGCTTCACTGCATCGTGCCCCACGTTGCGGCATTCGCCGACGCTTACCCCGAGATCGAACTCGAACTCACGAACAACGAGCGCATCGTCGATTTGCTGGAGCAGCGCGTGGATATCGCCATTCGCATCGGCACGTTGCAGGACTCCACGTTGCACGCGCGCTCGCTCGGCACGAGCCGGTTGCGCATCGTCGCGAGTCCCGGCTATCTCGCGGCGCATGGCACGCCGCGCAGTGTTGCTGCGTTGCGCGAACATCGGCTGATCGGCTTTACGGCGCCCGCGCATCTCAACGGCTGGCCGCTGCGTGCGGCTGGCGGCGACGAAACGCGTGCGGCCACGAAGACCCACGAGACCGAGCCCGGCTACACGATAGCCCCTGCGCTTTCGGCGTCGAGCGGCGAGACGATACGCCAGCTCGCGCTCGCCGGCAGCGGTATTGCGTGCCTGTCCGACTTCCTCACCACGGCCGACCGAGAGTCGGGCCGTCTCGTCACCGTGCTCGACGACGCGCTGATCGAATCGCGCCAGCCGATTCACGCCGTCTACTACCGCAGCGCGGCGCTCGCGGCGCGCGTGCAATGCTTTCTCGCGTTTATTGGGGGCAGGCTGCAACTCGACGCGTGACGGGCGCTGGCGGCGCTCTCGTGGATAGTCCCAGGCTACAGGACCTGCAAAGGGGAGTTGTATAGACAGGCGCGCCAGGCTAGACTTCGGCCACTTTCGCGACTTGTATAGACAGGATTCGACCATGCTCCCGACCCTTCGCCTCACGCCCGGCCATCTGACCCTGCCCCAACTGCGCCAGATTGCGCGCGAGGCAGTGCGGCTCGAGCTTGATCCGGCCAGCTTCGCCGCCATCGATGCGGGCGCGCGCGCCGTCGCCGAGATCGCAGCGAAGGGCGAGCCCGCCTACGGCATCAATACGGGCTTCGGGCGTCTGGCGAGCACGCATATCCCGAGCGACCAGCTCGAACTGCTGCAGCGCAATCTGGTGCTCTCGCACGCCGTGGGCGTGGGCGAGCCGATGTCGCGTCCGGTCGTGCGTCTCTTGATGGCGCTGAAGCTGTCGAGCCTCGGCCGCGGCTTTTCGGGCATTCGCCGCGAAGTCATGAACGCGCTCATCACGCTCTTCAACGCGGATGTGCTGCCGCTCATTCCCGTGAAGGGCTCGGTGGGCGCCTCGGGCGACCTCGCGCCGCTCGCGCATATGTCGGCGGTGCTGCTCGGCATTGGCGAGGTGTTCATCCGCGGCGAGCGTGCCAGCGCCGAAGCCGGTCTCGCGGCTGCGGGCCTCAAGCCGCTCGCGCTGCAGGCGAAGGAAGGTCTCGCGTTGCTCAACGGCACGCAGGCTTCCGCCGCGCTTGCGATCTACAACATGTTCGCGATTGAAGACCTCTACCGCACGGCGCTCGTCTCGGGCGCGCTCTGCGTGGACGCGGCAGCAGGTTCGGTGAAGCCGTTCGACGCGCGCATTCACGAACTGCGCGGCCATCGCGGCCAGATCGAGGCGGCCGCGGCCTACCGCACGCTGCTCGAAGGCTCGGCGATCAATCTCTCGCACCGCGATTGCGGCAAGGTGCAGGACCCGTACTCGCTGCGCTGCCAGCCGCAGGTGATGGGCGCGTGTCTCGACCAGATGCGTCACGCAGCACAAGTGCTGCTCATCGAAGCGAACGCGGTTTCGGACAATCCGCTGATCTTCCCGGAAACGAACGAAGTGCTCTCGGGCGGCAACTTCCACGCGGAACCGGTGGCCTTCGCCGCCGACAATCTCGCGCTGGCCGCCGCCGAAATCGGCGCAC
>Ga0131853_10018636_pt1 | contig 12630 bp, 4 predicted proteins | sample TergutLab28metaG_FD_92764 | JGI IMG/M metagenome (GOLD analysis project Ga0131853, IMG submission 92764) | Labiotermes labralis P1 segment gut microbial communities from Petit-Saut dam, French Guiana - Lab288 P1 (version 2) (version 2) | ecosystem: Host-associated > Arthropoda: Insects >...
AGCTAAGAGGTCTTCAGTTAGTTAAGAAATTCCTCGCAACTTACGGAAATCTGTGATCCATTACCGTGCTGACATCAGCCCTAAAGTTTTCTGAATCGCATGACTTCAATCCACACACTGCTATACCATTTTCCTAAGGGCAATTTCGATACTATTTTCGTATCTACGCTCAGGTATTTTCAAACGGGTCTTTACCCGATAGTTTCCCTACCAAACCCAGTACGCATTTCTTGTCCTGTCTGTGCGTGCCAAGTGCCCCGCCCATCTCGTCTTCTTGTAAGAGGTCTGCAACAATTTCATTGCGTTTGTTCTAAATATTCAGAAAAAATCACATTAGGATTTTCTTCTTCTTACAAACCTCAAACAATCGATTTGCATATCGATTTTTCTGCGTAAAAACAACAAAGTCTTTACGGCGACTTCTTTGATAATTACCACGCATTTAACTGATTCTTTTTTTGTGTCATTTTTCACTCGTGGTTTGAAGTTAAATTCTGAACTGTCTTCGTTCTACGCTCTCGTCCGATGAGAAGCACTGCATTATCACAACGACTCCAGCTGGCCCTACAAACCACTTATCCAATTGTTTCTCCTTCTGCGTATAGCAAAGCTATTCTCCTCACCTCATTCGTATTCACTTGGCATCTTCGTCAGCCCATTGTTTCTACTGTGGCCTGGCCCCTCCTACCTCATCAATATGGAACACTTTTTTAAACTAAGCACTTTGATTGGCTGCTTGCGGTGCCGTTTGTTACTGTAGAGTAGTTCCTGACCATCATTCCAACCTTGTCAACATCTCTACTGTCATTCAATCTCAAGAAATATTTATTATATATGGAGGTGGAAGATTCTGACATGCTTCACCTTTCCTCTCCTTCCCAATCAAGCATCTGATAGCCATTAGGCTTACTTGGATAGTCAGCTGCGAATTGTACCTCCTGGTGTCTCCTGATAACAATGCTACTTTCGAATACTATGTTATTATAAAAGCTACTAATGCACCAAATGAGAGATGATAAGAGGAATCGAGCGTTCCCATTATTTATTAATAACATACTACTTTGTATAGACTCTAATGGGTTTGTAGGCCCTCCGTGTAGTTACAAGCACACGCATTCAGATCTGAAGTGAGTTCTGACATCCCTAACGAGTATTAAATGGTCACTATCTTCAGACGGCACATACAGACCTTGTAGCTGTACAAGTAAAGGTGGTGTTAAAAGTATTTTATTTGCAGTTTATATGATGATGGTGTCATCATCTTGCAATATATGGCGTCCATTGGGTGGACCACAGTGAATAATGAATAATAATGGATGTGGTATTACCGCAGCATTTCCCTGGAGGAATTGAGGTAAGCCAATATAGTTTCATTCCTCGTCAAGATACACGTAGTCAAACGTCCCGGTCGAGATCCGAAATGGGACCTACCGAATGGTGGTGGTTATGTTGATTTTTACAATATGCGTGTTGCTGTTGTGGTCTGCGTCAGGGCTGTTACGTCTGTGAGAAGCAATACAGAGTGAGCTTCCTGAGGAAACGGATGATCCGAGTGTGCTTGTGCGGCCGTGGACGCGCCTTGACGTTGCTGACTGCAGGTACCTTAGTACCTTAGTACCGTGTACCCACACAGCGTATTCATTTAGTTTTTCAAATTCTTAGAATCGGCGGCTATCATTTATAACTCGACTGTTTTATTTAGATTCAGACACTGGGCGTTTTTGTGATATAAGAACAGCATTTTTAAACATTGCGAGTATTTTGATAACCGTCAGGCTCGAAATGGTTGGTTCCTTCCCTTCACGGAAATGTGTTTAGTATAGTATCGTATATTATAGTTAGTATAATATAGTATAGTATAGTATCGTATTGTGTTGTATTGTATTTATTGTATTGTGTTGTATTGTATGGTATGGTACGGTATGGTATAGAATGGTAAAGTATAGTATAGTACAGTATAGTATAGTATAACATAGTATTGTGTAGTGTAGTGTAGTATAGTATAGTATAGTCGAGTAGAGTAGAGTAGAGTAGATCTAGGAAGTGTGTCATCCCCGTTGTGTGTGTGAAACTAGGAGAAGGTATGTAGTCAAACACAACTTAATCACTGAGGTGTATTTAATGAATGTGATGGAAAACAACACAGGCCGAAACATGTAGTTGTTTTCCATCACATTCATTAAATACACCTCAGTGATTAAGTTGTGTTTGACTACATACCTTCTCCTAGAGTAGAGTAGAGTATTGTATTGTATGGTATAGTATGGTATAGTATAGTATAGTATAGTATAGTATAGTATTGTACGGTATGGTATAGTACGTTGTGGTATAGTATAGTATAATATAGTACAGTACAGTATAGTATAGTATGGTATGGTATAGTATTGTATAGTATAGTAGAGTATAGTAGGGTGTAGTATAGTATAGTAGAGTAGAGTATACTATAGTATAGTATAGTATAGTGTTGTATTGTATTGTACGGTATGGTATAGTATAATATAGTATAGTATAATATAGTTTAGTGTAGTATTGTGTTGTATGGTACGGTACGGTACGGTACGGTACGGTGTAGTATAGTATAGTACTGTGTTGTATGGTACAGTACGGTATAGTATAGTATAGTATAGTATAGTGTAGTATTGTGTTGTATGGTACGGTACGGTACGGTACAGTGTAGTATAGTATAGTATAGTATTGTGTTGTATGGTACGGTACGGTATAGTATACTATAGTATAGTATAGTATAATATAGTATAATACAGTACAGTACTGTACAGTACAGTACAGTATAGTATAGCATAGCATAGTATAGTATGGTATAGTATAGTATAGTGTAGTATAGTATAGTATAGTACCGGGGTGCTGATATGTCTTTAGCCCGACCAGGAAGGAAACAAGCTCGGAAGCATGTCAGGGACTCGCGCGATTTCAACAACATCGACACGCGAGCTGTCACCAAGTTTTTTTTTCCTGCAATGCGCCGAAGGAAATTCATGCCATTCTGACAGAAACATTAGCTTGTTTCCTTCTTGGTCGGGCTAAGGACTTATCAGCACCCCTGTATAGTACAGTATAGTATAGAATAGTATAGTTTAGTATAGTGTAGTATAGTATAGTATATTATAATACAGTAAAACAGCAGAATAAATTAAATATATTTGAAATTAAAAATTATTCTTCGTAGTCGGTGTTACAGTTGTATTTACAAGAGAAAATTAGGACAACTTTTAAATTGAAACAGAGCGTACCTGGTTGTAATGGTTTCTCTTTGTGGGTGTTGAAGTCCGATATTTATTCATGACAGTGGTTCCAGTGCAAGACTAGATACAGGCAAGTCCAAGTTGGAATGGCGGGTTAAACTAGTTGAGTGTCACACTGCCCCAAGGGGCGGCATTCAGATTAAAGTCTGAGGGCAGAGGGTGTGGCAGTTACAAATTCGGAGTGTCCTTCGAGCACAGACTTTAGAAAAAAAATGTTAATTTAACAGGTAGAAAATGAAACCGAAACTGACCATTGTCTGGTCCTGTACCGCCCCTACAGGCTTGTTCTCGGTCTGTTACATGATTTACTAGCAGTGTAGAACGAACGTGAAACAGCAGTGGAATATATCGGATAAATTGTTGCTCTCCAAAATACTAAGTCGGCCGAAACTGCGTCCGGGGTAGCGACTCGCTATGGACTGACGGTCCGCGGTCCGAACCCCGGTGAGGGGCGAGAATTTCCGTACCCGTCCAGACCGACCATGGTACCAACCCAGCCTTCTGTATAATGCATACCGGGTCTCTTTTCCGTGTTAAAGTGACCGGGGCGTGGCGCTGACCACAGACCCATTTCTAGCGCCAAAGTTTTGTATGGATGTAGCAATACCTCTAAATCCCCCCTATGCCTTCACGGCATCTTACATGATGACCTTTATATGTTACCAAAATACTAAGATCAGAATGTTTATGTTTCAACAATGCAACATGTTTGTACACAATTATGCAATGCAATGATTTAATCTTGTGTAACAAATTAGTGTTTTAAGCAAAACAATATCAGTATTCTCATAATATTAACAACGAATAACATCACGATTAAAAATTATCAACGTGGCATTGGAAGGGCAGTTCGCATAAACCTGTACGTTACTGCAGAAGCCTCAGGACCTATATGTAGGCCTAAATTATACATCCGTAAACGTCAGATTAAGCAAAAATAAGTGTCCAAAAAGTGGAGAACCAAGTAACAGTGGCCGACCTACCTGACCCATTTTTATTCAAACCGGATATAGCAGAATACATTGAATTCAGTAGATATACATTTATTTATTTTGTTTTATTTTATATGCCACTTTACGTGTGGCTTTTGAAATGCACACCCTGTATTCTACAGACAGGATAAGAGCGTTTTATTTAACGACACACTCAGTAGCTCAGATTATACTTATGTAGGCCGTACAATATCTATTGTAGGTGAATGAAATATGAATTTGGCGCAATGGTGGAATGATATTGCAGGACAAAATCGAAGTACTGAGAGGAAGACCTGTACAATTACCACTTTGTCTACCACGAAGCCCACATGAACAAGCGTGGGATCGAAATCGTGCTGTTACAGAGAGAGATCAGAAACTAACCGCCTGGTCCATGACACAGTCTTATAATTTACACCCTCTGTCTCTTTATCTTGACTATAATTTCCACTGATCTGATAGCCGTATACAGAAAGTAAATGTGACATTTTGTAAGAAAACACGCTGTGTTATTTACATAATTATACTCAGCGACATAAAGACAGCGTGAGATCGTCCGGCCGGCAGGGTCTGGTCATTTCTTAACATAACTTCTGACCCTTCCATGTTGGAAAACACAGTAATTGATGTGACGCGCATTAGAATACTAATATGCGGCTATCACACAGTGATAACTTTTACATGAGCGAGCAAGATGTCCATCGTCGTCTTCCGCTAAATTAGTGAAGGACCGAAGTACATGCGTTTAAAATCCGATTGACCTTCACCTTGACCCCTGTGGAGCTTGTCTTTCTTCTTATTACCGCTTTGACCCCGTTGATATCTTATCACGATCATAAAAAACAGCAGCAGCCGGGTTGATGGTGGTGACATAACATTGTCACAAATAATTTGTTTGTATACTCGATAAAATGTATGTACGCCGCTGGGTCGAGAGGTCTATACGTCGCTCCGATTTGCTGTTGACGCCACTCTGTAACAGAAAACGCAGCATTAATGCTTCTCTTTCTACAGTCAAATGAACGGTTTTTGTTATAACGACCAGTAAAAATGTGTAGAGTATACGTCACTGATGTTTAGTGAGTGACCGCAAAAAATCGTTAAAATGCTAACCTAATGTTTCAGATTTTAACACCGTCACTGTTTGAAGTCGCCGGAAAGTGTCTAATAGCAGTGGGCTCAGAAGTAGTCTCGTCGCTGGAGTTCCGGAAAATTCTTCTTCGCCCCTTCAAAACCTAGCGGTTACTTTCTGTACCACCAAGTCTAACATTAGAAACACCTACCTTCTGCCCACACAGTATACTTATTTAGTTTTTTCGTATGGTTCTCAGAACAAACAGCGATTATTGCCTGATTGGATTTTATAAACGAGACGTACGGAGCATGGTTACTGCGCGGTACCGAATGGATCTTTAAATAAAAGTCACATTAATTTTCGTGTCTAAAAGGGTATGTGCCATCACTTTCTCTTCAGTAGCCTTCAAATTTCAAGCCGCAAAATGTCCCGAAAGTCACATTTCAACGAAACCCCCTAAATTTTCACCTCTGTTTTACCTTTGACTTTACGTAGCAAGAAGCTACACATGGTGCAATCTTTATAAAATATTATGAGGGAAATCATATTCAATGACAGTTAGGAAAGAAATGTAGCACGCAAAGTAGCGGTTATATTTCCATAAATTCTGATCCGATAAAAATGAAGGAAAAGACGACTCAGAAAATCTAAGCACTGATGGAAAAATAATGCGTGGAGATTTTATGGCAGAATTGTTTACGAAAGCCACAGTTTAGTTACTAAAATATTAAACGTTAATTCATTAAAAGAGCCCATTTTATCACTACTGCCTGCGCACAGTTTTTTACTTTCCTCTGACACACGTACGTCGCTGAAACGCAGATTAGTTGTCAGTGTTTGATGTGATATATTTGTTAACTGCAATTGCGTTGACACCCGGTGGCAGTAGTACAGTACACATTTACACACAAACAATACACAGAATAGCACAAAACGAACAATACATAGAACAACACAAGAACTAAGTGGAAAGAGTGCGGGTCGTGCCCTGTTATACCCTGGCATTTGCCTTACAACTGAAGAAAAAGCACGGAAAAACCTCAGTCAATGTGGAAACCCTCAGTCAGTCTCACGCTTCCGCAGCGGTGCAGTTGAGACATCCCCCCCCCCCCCCACCTTCGCCGCTCTTATGATAAGTTGTGCGGCTTGGATTGATACTTCTGGGACTTCTTGACCCTCGAAGATGTTGCCAACTTACTGACCCGAAACGTCGGTAACGAACTACCAAACCACGCCGCGCAACATCCCTGAAGGGTGTAGTCCTAATTTTCAGAACTTTTAATTTTATTCGACATGTCTGTTATGTGCTCAGGATATGAACAGGTGGCGGGCACTTGTGAATGCAGTAATGAACCTTCGGGTTTCATAAAATGTGGAACATTTCTTTATTAGCTGAGAACCGATTAGTTTCTCAAGCAGGACTCAGCTCCATGGAGCGAGTGATTAAGTAACTACGACCAGATTCATGTAAGGAAAGCAGTGGAACTTAAACGTTCTCATTTCACACTACTTTTATGTCAGAATATGTGCGTCTTCTGTCCGGGACGACAGAGGATGCAACACAGATTGACTGCGTGACAGATCAGTTCCCTGAGAATATAATTCTTATTTCACATTCTATATTTAGAAAACTAAGATAGGTCAAACTTCTGTGCCACACTAACTACAGTTTTGTGTTCAATCAATTGCCAGCCTCCCATGTGCTATAACAGCACACGTATGAGACACATGATCACGAAATATTATACTGTTTGGATGGATAATATGTCGCCTACCTGCCATGTAATTATTCCATCTGTCTCACTGTGTGTCTCTTACAGTGAAAATGTATCAAATTTTAAATCGAAATGTGGTTAGTTGCTACAGTTAGCCACGAGGGATGACTGAACAGTGTGTGAACCTAAAGCCTGAACAGTGTGTGTTTCATGTTCTTAGTAGCCGACCCCAGGATGATGCACGTTTCCCCATCACAGGCAATAAACGGGCATCGTAGGTCAAGAAGAAATAATAATTCCAAATAATTACCAACAAGATGACACTTATGGACTATCCTTTATTTCCGGGTTAGTCGTCCTTCACTCTACATGTTTCGAGCTTCAGGGAGCTCATCATCAGGACTTCACTTTTTTTACTGTACAGGCAGCCTCTGGCGTACTGTGTAATCTTTTGCTGTATTCCACCCGTTCTCCTACGTGTTCTGTTCACGACTAACCCTGAAATAAAGGATAGTCCATAAGTGTCATCTTGTTGGTAATTATTTTGGAACAATTATAATGATGCACGGAACAATGAATGTAAAATAAAAGAAATAAGAAACAGGAATTGAACGGGCGAAGAAGTGTAAAATAAAAGACGCAGCTTTGACGAACAAAATGATGCATAGAATTTAATACGCAGTTATCAACGGGACAACAGTGATTCATTTCATCACGAAGCCACACGATGTATCTTAAGATTCCTGACAATTTCAGACCAGGGTGGACTCAATTTGTGGCATAATTAAGTTCGCAGTTCCGTCTCGAATTGGCACCTAAACAGAAACAGCTAGTTTCATTAGGATACCTCAGACCATGTAATAGAAACTGCAGCAAATTGATTGTTTTTTGGTGGTATTTTTATCAAAAGGGGGAGGAAAAACAGACATTACGAGTAAAATCTCTCTGTACAAACCACACTCTAAGGTGTCTGGAAGAAAGTAGAAGAGTAGGCTGCCGTGTGCGTAGTATTAGAGCCCCTCATTCTTAGCATTAAACCGGTTAAACTCAGCGAGCTTTGAGATTTTCAGAAGGGTGCGGTTCAGGAATCCTTCCTTCTTTTGTGACATGACTCCGTGCCAAAAGGCAAGCTGCTCCCGACGTTTCGAAGAAAAGTATTACTTTCATCTTCAAGGGTTCAGAGGTCCAATAAGAACATCTGAAACTTCACAATGAGAGAAGTACGTTCCTTGGAAACGTCGGAAAAAGATTTTCCAGTGACACGATGTCACACCAAACAAGAAATAATCCACTAACTGTCCTAGGAACGGCACAGTTCCTTTACCACAGGCCTACAAATGTGCCAATGTACACTGTCCTGCCTTCTGCCTACGTGCAGACATGCGTCACACGCACAGCTGTTTATGAGTGCACTGAGAGCATTTGGTGCGCTCCTGTATCGCAAATGGAATCGACCTGTCAAATTAATAAATAGGTTTGAGGAGACCTAGGCGTAGATGGGTGTATAATATTAGGATGGATCTCCAGGAGGTGGGATGTGGGTATATGGACTGGACTGGCCCAGGATAGAGAGTGCGGTGATGAACATTCGGGTTCCGTGAAATGCGGGGAATTTCTTGACTAGCTGCAAACCACTTAGCTTCTCAAGAAAGATTATGCGCCATGGAGCACTCCTACTTCATATGGATTCCTAGTGTTATTTGTTAGTAGTAGTAGTAGTAAAATTCATTCTGTAAGAAGTTATTACTTATGGACAGATACCATATATTTTGTCCCGGACTATTCTCAAAATACCTTTTCGTCACTATTTTCGTGTTTTTCGACCGATGCACAATATTACGTACCATAAAACATGTGCAGTGATACATATTACCTATCTTCGTACAGAACTTCACCTGCCTTGCAGCAATGGCTCACAGCCTATCGCCATCAAACCAGTTGCTAAATTCATATTTTGCATGGCTACAATCTCGCATAATAGTATCATGAACTCCAGGTTGCTGTCGCTTAAGTCATGCATCCGAATCCGACAAGAGATGTTTCTGTTGCTACCGCGAGCGATACCCAACTCGGTAGTGCAGCTCTTGCGGCATTTGCAGCTACGTCATCATTTAGGCATTCTCAGTGGCTGTGGTGAAGACTCTCACCGGCTGTTAGGGGCCACAGACTTACCTCGTACGTGGTTCCGGTAGATGACTCTACATCAGTTATCAATTGCGATGGTATATCTATATTGCCTAAACAAGTTTAGCGCAAACACTCGGCCGCTGAAAACGTGAGCTGTATGAAGCTGCCAACTTTGGAACGAAATATTCGTTTCAGCTAGAAGACCGCTACGTTCTTTGAAGTCATAAATTTTCCAATTCATACAGCCTCAATAAATGTCTTAAGACAATTAGGACAACATTAGAACATTTTTTACATGAAGACCAAGATTACCGATGTTCTTATGGTTGCCATGGTTACCCTGGTTATCAACGCCACAATTGATTTTACGTGCCACGTTTACCAACGTTTCTTGGTTGCCCACGTTACGCTAACACGATAGGAAGTGTATCAGTGACTAGCGTAATGCTTAGGCCAGCGGGAAAGACAGAATTCGATTTCTGGTCAGGGCATAAGCCTTTTCTTTACTTTCGCGTCAAGACTGGCCTTCTCTGAAATTTCGATCCAATGGGTAGCGGGAGTTCTTTCCCAGAGGCTAAAGCGGCCGGAGGCCTAAACTTGACCATTCCCAACCACTTTCAAATTACGAACATGTGCATCTTCACCACCACTACCCCCACACGTCTTCGTGTGGCATGCAGTAAGGCACAGGCCCAATTCTGTCTTTAATTGGTAACCAAGTTAAATACAACGTCATGAATTAAATACATTACTGAACAGTCGATATTGAGTGAAGTCAAGTTTTGGTTTTCTCCGGCTGAATGACATGCATAACACAGAGCCACAAGAACTTGCAATGTGATACAACCACATCTGTTCAAGTCAGCGAGCATATAGCTTACATCACGCTTTGCGAATTATTGCTGCATTAGAAGCATATTACTGCAGAGACATACAGATTATGATAATAAAAGGCTATTAAAAATGAAGCTAACCTGATGAGAAGAAAGAAAACAGGTCGCACAGTAGGGGTGTCGCACTGTGCAGCGGGGTTCCAACATGGGCCCCTCTGCGGGCTACACAACACTACGTAGAACTCGTGCGCTGCAGAAACAAAGGGAAGCCGGTTACTAGTAAGTAGATAGCTATAATGGAAAGAAAAATAAAACCTGGTCCCAGCAGGTTGTCTTTGAAAACCGGGGGCGGTGCTTCGTGTCTGAGGCTACACTCTAAATTAAAAAATAGGGTTCAATTCTTGTTTTCCATTCCTACCTTTACTTACCTTCTCCCCCTATCCGAACCCTCTAGGAGTAGGTTATTACTTCAGCTTAACTTAACTGTACGGGAATAGTTAATTCCGGGGGGGGGGGACGTAGAAAATTCCAAGGTTTACAAAATGAGGTGTCGTGCAATTACGTCTTAGTATTTCCTTTCTTAAACAATATTTAGCGAAAATAAAAATCGTGACAATCAGCAGCGGTACGTCAGTCAGTACAATGCCTGCTGTACGACTTGGATATCCGGCATATTGCAAAAGCAACAGCAAAAGTTTTTTTTTCTCTTCACCGAAGCGTTCAGCCCGGCTCTGCAGCCTACCCAACCTCCTATTTAATGCGTACCGGGGTCCTTTACCGGCAGTAAAACGGTCACAGTGTGATGTTAACTACTCATATCTATCTAGCGCTCAGATTAAGAATAACTGGAACTATACTTCTACTCCACCAATGTTCCTGTTCCTGTGCACACCATGGTGTGCACAGGAACAGTTCTACTTTCGACAAATTATGGAGTCCCTCGCTGTGAAATTGTACCCCCTGTTCATTACTTCTCTCTTGCAACCAAAAATTGTCCCAAACCATGCGTTTTCATATTCCTTACATCTTTGCTGAGCAAACAGAAACGTCTAACGCCTATTCAACAGCAGCGGTACATTTGCACAGTTCTACGTAGGTATTTTATTAACAGTGGATTCAGATCAAGAGTTCTGGATCAAATTGTTTCAAGCAGACCCCGAATGTAAGCTGCTCTTAATTTCTAAGTGAATGTAACTTTGATTTGAAGCTTTCCATCCCGAAGTGTTACCACATACAACTAAAATTCTACTCGTCAGTCATTAACACAACATTTTATTCATATACAAAGGCACATATGTCAGGGCGACATGTTTCGACCTAATAGGTCGCCCTCAGGCCCTCAGGCCTTGAGGATGACCTACTAGGTCGAAACATGTCGCCCTGACATATGTGCCTTTGTATATGAATAAAATGTAACTTTGATTTGTTTTTGTCGTATCCGTTTATAGAAACGCAGCCTTACTTCATCCAAAACAGTAAATCATATTTATGTATTTCACTCCCCTTATCGCAACAAACTACCTTTCAACGTCGTCATGCACCGGGCTACAACAAACTGCCATATTATTACGTCTTTACACATTGTTTAATTCGCACTTTACACATTTTTATCATAATCACCTTTCTGTGTACAAACATGTGCGTGTCTGTAAAGTCCGAGATATCTCAAATTATCCATACGGGGTTTTCTTTATATTGTGCGCATGGGAATAAGAAAGGCCGCTTATGTGGCACGGGAAACCAGACCTTATTGTAGTCTGTGGTACACATTCATTAAACACTGCAAAGTCGACAATGGATAAGGGCGACTCATGTGACCGATATGTAAAAAGTGGGAGAGGGAGGTCTACAGTTATCAACATGCGATCTGAGTCATAATTAATCCTCAGCTGCAAACAGGAGGGTTTTTACCCCCTTGAGCCCCCTCCGGCTTCCAATCACACGGCTGTATAACAATTCATTAGCAAATAACGCAGCACACATAAATACCGTGGCCTTTTAAGTGAGTAATTGCACGAGCCTATAAATCTAATGCGAATGTAAATCTAATTTAGATTCCTAACGAAAATAAACCTTAAGCTTTTGAATATGAATATTAAATATTTCAGTTTTTAAAGCGACATTCATATAATTACATACCAAAATTAGCTACAACTTCCTGCATATTATGATGCTATAAAGAATTATTATGTGGTAAAAATTAGCATTGATAATATTTATAGCTGCAATCCGTCCACAAATTTAAATGCTTTATTTTTCAATACGAAGTGAGTAACGAATGGACTGTGGATTCCACTATCCATGAACTGATCAATTAAATAATAATTTATGATATGTAAGAATTATTAAAGATGGATTACTGTCACGTGACATGTTATCGGTTTCTTCAAATATGGGCAAATGTATGGCCTCTAATCTGTCGACTGTGCTGTCGTTTTTTGTGAGTTCCGAACGTTCATAGTCCATACAGTTTATCAGCTTAGTTCTTGTACAATGTGACACATTTAAGTCACATATATGACACCGTACCATGACTCAGAGAGACTACGTTCACAACTGACACTTCGCGCTACGGTCGGGGATCGATCTAGGGAATTACTGCTGACTAACCGGAGGAAATTATACAGCCACACTGCACAGGTGGTA
>Ga0131853_10018637_pt1 | contig 12630 bp, 9 predicted proteins | sample TergutLab28metaG_FD_92764 | JGI IMG/M metagenome (GOLD analysis project Ga0131853, IMG submission 92764) | Labiotermes labralis P1 segment gut microbial communities from Petit-Saut dam, French Guiana - Lab288 P1 (version 2) (version 2) | ecosystem: Host-associated > Arthropoda: Insects >...
CTACATTTGCCATCCACAAATTTAACATTGGTAAAAAAAGGTGTCCTGTATTCTGGAAGCAAAATTTACAACTGCTTACCACTGAGTATTAAAGCTCTCTCAGGTGATGCTAAACGTTTCAAAACTACACTTAAGAGTTACCTACGTAAGCACTGTTTTTATAGTTTAGATGAATACTATCAATGTCAATGATTAAGGTTCTTAATAATTTTTAGTTACTTTTGCTTTTTTCTTTTCTTATATCTTTTTACTATAAGTTAAATTATAAACTATAAGTTATTATGTAACATAACTTGCTCATATTATTTGTGTTACGATTAGCGTGTAAGTTGTTGTTGTTGTAACAAATGTTTTGCACACTTCTGTATTCTTTTATGTATGAGTATGTATGACTTTGACTACTTCCATATCTGTAAAGATCTGACAGAAGGTAAATAAATCAATCAATCAATCACATGCCCTGCCCATCTCCCTCTCCTTGATTTGATTACCCAAATGAAGCTCCTTACTATGCAGTTTTCTCCAGTCTCCTGTCACTTCCTCCCTCTCAGCCCCACATATTCTCCTCAGCTCAGCTCAGCTCAGCTCCCCATTCCCTATTCTCAAACACCCTCAGCCTGTATTCTTCCTTTAAAGTGACAGAGCAATTTCCACATGCATATAAAACAACAGACAAAATTATAGCTCTTTATATTTTAAACTTTATGTGCTTAGGGAGAAAACAGCAGGACAGAAGATTCTGAGCTGAATGGTAGCAGGCATTTGTCATGTTTAATCAGCCTGTAATTTGTTCATGCATGCAGTTTTGTTATGTTAGTCTCCTTACAGGATAGGGACAGGTGGCAGGCACTTGTGAATGTGGTAATGAACCTTCAGCTTCCATAAAATGCAAGGAAATTCTTGACTAGCTGAAAACCAGTTAGCTTCTCAAGAAGGACTCTGCTCCTTGGAATAAGTAAGTAAGTAAGTACGTACGTAATTCTTCTTTACAGTTATCTGAACACTGCCATACTTCCATAGGACTTGCTGGATATTTTTATACTGTGATTTTATCTTGCATTCTGTTCACTAGACACAAACATACACTTTGTTTTCTCAGCACTTATCCAACCTTCTTACTAGCAACTACTAAAGATTCTGATATTACTAGCAGTCACAGAATAAACACAATACAAAAAAATGACTTCACTTGTCATGAGCTATGATGTCCTTGTATCACAGTGCACAGAATTGTGAAATTTTAGGTTCCCACAACAGTGTGACTGAACACTGGAGTCTGCAGGGATGTGACACAGTGTCAATGGGTAATGGTGCCTGACATTCTGAAGGATTATGTGGCCTTCATTTTCACAGTCAAGCACTACTATCCTTCGAAATATCAGGAACCACTCACCTAACAACAGGGCATCACATCTCAGAAGACTCAACTCCTCAGTGAACAGAATCTTTAAGAGTATGGCTAACCTGATTGCATTGCTCTGAGAAACATGGTCTGGCCATTTGCATTTGCTACTATGACTGCATAATTACACATGCGACCAGACGTAAGAGTGACATTAACTTTCAAATGGGTAGTCATAAACCTCTGTGGGTGGTTCTGTCCAATCACAGTCCATGTCCTGAGGTACCATGACTCACACTATGAGCTGCTGAGTTGTAAACTTCTGCAGCAGGTTGACCACTGCAATATGGAAGATATGGCGCCCCAACTGCTTCCCAACAGCAGCTGCAAGTTCTCTTGACGTGGTTGGCAAAGTGAGGGACGCTTCGCTTAGGCACCGCAGCAACTGTTTTTCGATTTCTGGGTCTGGTTTCATGGCATCTTCTGGCTCCACTTCCTCTGCTTCATCTGAAGCACAAACAAACAATGCACGGATATATTTGAGGTTCTCACAGCCATTTTGACAAGGATTCCACTCTTGCAGGATATGGGTCAGTAGTTCCAGACTTTTCAAAGGAGTGACCACACTCCTTTGAAAAGTCTGGAACTTCGTCTTCATGGTCAAGCAGTGGACTGCTTACTGTTGAAGATGAAGGCACTGAAATCTGTTGACACATCAGGAAATACTCACCCCATAACAGAATACATATAGAATGCATATAATGATCAGCAGTTTCCAAATATGATCTTTGAGTTTGAACATGACTTCACCCCCATCTGCTGGAAGGATAATTATTTGAAAGCTCAACAAGGAACTGACAACATTGGCAGTAAATGTGTCAGTATGGCAAATTTAACATTTGCAGTAAATACAAAGCACAACAGCAACTTAATCTCTGCCACTAGCCACATAAGAAATGAGCAAGTCCTTGAATGAGGAAGAAGTTCGGACACTCTTCCTTGTTATGTTCTTTACCTTTGACTTGTGTTACTGGAGATGGTACCCCACTGGTACTCCCTTCAGAAGACAAAACTTTTGATTTTGATAGAGATGGACTGGCATCTGAAACAAAAGTTTGCAATAGCATGATGCAGTGGCAAAACAATATCATCATGCATCCTGATGCCAAACAGTGAAGTAGGCCTGCATCACAAATCACAGAATAAAACGATATATCATAACACACCTATAATGTCTGTACTGTTGATGTTAATGAACTTGCTGCCATACCAAACACCCACTGATACTTATTACCATTTATTACTATTTCAACTCGCCTTTCAGCATATATTTGTATTAAATCTTTTAAGCCAATACTGCTGTCTGTTCTACAGGGTGCTTCTTTTCCTGCGTGACTGATAAGCTCTGGCCTGATGCTGTAGTGAGTGTTTATTAGACTTTCTAAATGTTATTATCACCGTGATCATTTGTCTAGCTCCCGTCATCCACTGTTAAACCTCCCTGACATGCAGTGTATGATGCAATGCTGACAGTGCATTGGGGGAGCATTGGGCCAGTGCTTTTTCGTCAAGCAGGAAAATGAAGACATCCTGTATTATCAGTAGACCTTAGTAAGAGTCCATCACTTCATTCTTGTGTCACTGAAATTGTCAGATTGTTATTTTATCACCTTCAACTCCAAAAAGGTTGTTCAGAACTTATATATATTACACGAATTGTCATAAACAAACTTATGAGATTTGAAGTCCTTGCAGTAGTATTGCTGAAAATTGTGGTCTTCTGGGGTATTATGCTGAGTTGTTGGGTATGCAGCTCCCGGCAGTCAAAGCAGATGAAGGCACTACAACTTTTAAAGTAAGAGGAACTACTTAACTAAAGAAAAAGCATAATATCCCAAATGATTTGAATACTCAGACATTTAAAAATATCATAAAATTTCTTGCAAACTTCAGCACATGGCACTATTTTCACCTACCAGCAAGTTTAGTAATGTAGAAATTTTGTGTTACGATTTGATCTGAAAATTGTTGAAGGGACAGCACCTTTGTGGCACCAGTGCATTGCACTGCCTGCACTGGTGATGTTTTGCCAACATGATGGATTAACAAAGTACTGATATCTACATCTAGCGCAGACTTTTCACTCATTCAACCTGTTAGGCTTTGTAGTATGAGACTATATGGGAAATGTCATACCATTCTGTAGACATTTCAGTAACACTTGCCAGAGATGTGACTTTAAGCTGAGATAAGAGCCAAAGCAGTTCAAAATTAAACAATGTGCCTGCCAGAGCTAGCTCTTAGCCATATATATAAATTACAGTCTATTGTCATCAGCCACAATGAGTGACAGCAGAATCTAGACCTACTGAGCTGGTACAATGGCATGCAAAGGTTGAAGAGACCAATTTTAGAAACCTGCTACTAATGCTCCACCAGACTGGTTCAGGATATCCTGTCGCTCCTTCTTTCTTTTTTGTAACTTCTCGCGGAGGCTGTTCCGTTTACTTTTAATGGCCTGAATTTCTTCCCACGCATCTGACATGGTTGCAGAATAATATGTTCCTTTTCCAAACAATTCCTGGAAAACATCAGAGTACCTTATTATAACATGATCAGGTCAAATCATGCATTTCCATGCATTTCTACTCTTCAAGGATCTCTTTTTAACACTCAAAAAGTGTAGTTTCCACCACCATCACAATAATTCACACATTATGCACTTGTTGAGTACAGAGTAAAAACAGGCCTCTTGTATCACACTTCATATTGTCTCAGAGCGGAATGTTTATAGAGCACTAAGCCAAATACAGTATTTTTAAGTGTAGAGAAGAAAACCAACTAGATGCTACTAAATGCTTTATTGCACTTACAATCTGCTCAACATGTTTTGGGCACTTATATGCCCATCATCAGGAGGTCGAGACTATACTTGTGTTATTGCCGCGTATGGTGTGTAATGCCTTGGTTGCTGGTGGTCGGCTGTTAGGAGCAGAGCAGCAGGCTATGCTCCCAACAGCCAACCACCAGCAACCAAGGCATTACACATCATACACGGCAATAACACAAGTATAGTCTCAAGCTCCTGATGATGGGCATATAAGTGCCCGAAACATGTTGTGCAGATTATAAGTGCAATAAAGCATTCAGTAACATCTTGTTGGTTTTCTTCTCTACGCTTATCCTACAATGCACGGACAAACATACATCAAATTCATGGTACTTTTACTAGGCATGCACTACCCTGTATCACAAACAACACAAGTTATCAGTCACAACTACACTATATTTCTTGGTTCCTACATGTTTCACCCTACACAGCCATCTGCAAGGCTACTTTGAGCACTACATGCAGGTTGTGAAGTCTTCTCATTTGCCCAAAATGTATTAAAGTTTTTAGACCTACATGTAAATGTATATATATACTTTAGACAAATGTAAAGACTTCAGGAACTGTCTGTTATATCCAAAGTAGTCTCCCTGAAGATGGCTGTACAGACTGAACCATATAGGAGCCAAAAATGTGTAGTTGTGATTCATAACTTGTGCACTTTGTTGGTTACATTAACAGTTAAAAATGCACTGAATAAAGAAGAGTTGGTAGTCTACATAAAAATATGGGTTGTTCATTTATTCAGTCATGAGGGGCATGGTATTCAGTGACACAGCTTTAAAAAGTTCTTAGGTGGCACTCAAATGTCCATGATTACTCTTGGACATAATACAACAACAGGCAGGCAGTATCCAGTTGCATCACATGACACCAGTATCATATTCAGCACCACTGTGTTGTATTGTATTGTATTTATTGATAATTCAAGAATCCATTACTGGCAATACAACCATTGGATATGAACTCGTCCAAAACAAATATCGTTCTAAAACAAAACACATCATGCGATTAAACCAACAAACCAACATATAAATTACTTATAGCCATATACATATTGTTGCTATATATGTCTTCAAAGCAGTTATAATTTAAATTTAAAACCTATATCATATGAACTTATATAGAATCAAAGATCGGTCAGGGTATTTAAACATTATGCTCTGTTGCAGAAGCTCCACGCATATTTACATTCAGGTTAAGTGGCAGCCCCAGCACTAAACAATGCAGTCTGCATCTCTGACCACACAGCGTCGTGTGCTTGGCTAATATTCATTAAATTGAGGAGGACGTGGAAAGAAGGAGGAGTGGTCGAATTTCGCGTACAACCCCGGAATTTGCCTGGAGGCGCTGAGAAAAACAAAAAGTTTGTTTGGCTATCCAGTATACCGCCTGGGATTTGAAACCGGAACCCTCGCAACAAGAATGACTCCTAGCAATTAGACCATAGACGATATCAAGCATACAAACAAATGAAGCAAAGAACTATGCATTCAAACATACATGAATTAGACGTCATGACTGGAATTTGAATTTCTTACCTATGATACATAGGATGTTAAGATTTAAAAGTGACGAAGCTAAGAACATGCATGGATCACAAGACAGGAGGAACTTTGTGAAACCACAAATTTACCGCCATAAAACCTAATTCATGCGACACCTCTCTAGCGTGCATGCTACATGCACAGTCTAGCTGTATGAAAAATTACACACAAACGCCAGCTTATCCGCGACTGTCCGCGACACTCTGACTGATGGCAATTACGATTTTTATCAACAGAAAGCGCTATAGGCAGTTGCACAGCTGATTTGGTGGTTGTGCTAATCAGGGTGATAGTGCGTGTTTTGTGATTGTGTGTTTGTATTTGTAATCCTTGTATGAATACTAAGGGACTCATATTTTCAAAATGACATCAATGATGAGTATTCCTCGGCAAATTCCACTACTTATTGTTGACGAAGAAGTACTTCTTCCAGGATCTTCGATGAAAATTCCCGTTACAAACTCGCGAAAGTAAGTGTGATGTGCGTAGGTCATCAAGGGACATACCGGGAGCGCTGGTGTAGTGCCACTCATTCTTAAAGTCAGCACTACAATGTTGTCACTAGATGGAGGTGTGCGATTAGTCTCACGCGCTGGCCATTGTACCACCCGGAAAGGGATCTCGGTACCCGTTGAATGGGAGGCTGGGTGGGCCCCGGAGCCGGGGCATGAAGGTTCACAAACATAATACTGTTTGATTGTTTACATACTTGTATGGCATTATCCTTGCTTTAAATAAATTTGCCTCTGCACATGCCATGAAGGCATACAGGTGAAAAAGACCTCATTCTTAACCTGGGCACAAGATGGAGGTGAGTTTTAAACTTTATGCACTGATACCCAGTGATTAGGAGGCAGTGAGCTGTGGACATGTTTGAGGAGGGAAAAATCGCTTGCCTTTGTCAGGATTTGAATCTGGATCCTCCACCCCCAATCCTAGTCACTATACTGACTACACTGTCTTGGCTGTTGTGTTTACTTTATATAAGGCTTTGTTTGTTCTTCGTGCATGCCCAACTTGCCAGTATCAAAAGTTCCACACCAACTGGCAAAAAGTTTTTCACTTTTGCTTTGTTTGTTTATAGCATGGCAATGATAAAGAGCCGGCTGCTTAATCAAAGATCACTGGCCAGCACCATTATAGGAGTTATACCAAAAGAACCTGAACAGCATTTGGACATATCTGTAAGTAACAAGTGGTTCTATTTACAGAGCGCCTGATGCAGAATGAAACTGGCAGAAGTGCAAAATATGATAAGTCAGTGGCAGATAATTGGTAGCTGTCAGATTTGAGTGTTTCACAGTGTTGAAAATTTATATTGTTAGGTTATGACCTCCTGTAATTATATACATGTTTATGTCATTTCATTCCGTTGTGTCATAGAAGGCTAGAGTATTCCAGAAGATGCATAAAAACATAGCTTTGTTTATTGTATTCTAATCTACTGCCTTGTAATCTTTCCATTTTAAGGAACAGAAGTGCATATCATGTGGGTGTCTTCTTTGCACAGACGCACTTGAGAGAAATCTTTAATACTGTAATCATACAATTGTTAAACTTTGGGTATATGTAGAAATATTACAAGTAGTTTAAGAAAATTTGATTCCAAACCATGGACCAGGAAGTGTTCTAGATTAAGAAATATGTGCAGTGTAGTAAGTTTTGCTGATGAACACTTGATGAAATGAGAAGACACACCATGGTCAGAGTCCAGTTTGTTAACTGTAGCGAATCATACCTACAAAGGAGAAAGTGATTGTGATGATTTACTGCTCTGCAGTTTAAAAACTCCCAGTTTTAGTTCATGATACTGTAGAAGCAGTATTGTTAGATAAAACTACTCTAATTGTTGTAATGATTTTTAAATTTATATTCTGTAGTAGCCGAGCATCTGTCATCAACGCCATGGTCAGCCTGAGGTGTCAAGAACAACTGTTGCTTATCACAATTTTAATAAGTGGGGGGTCACTGCTGTTCACAGGCTGTTGTAAATTGGCCAGTTGTTTGTAGTTCAGACAGGATAATTTTGGTGATGACTCTGCATCTAGAATTTAAGTTATGTTCCTGAGTTAAGAGGGTGAAAATTAATTGGTGAATTGCAGGAAAATTCTGTAGTATTCATATCATTGTAGGAGCAGATTAATTTGAAAATAGGCTATATGTACTGTATGTATATTAGACTGTAGTAGACCATAGGTTTAATGTGGTCTTTATTTGAATAACCTTAAGGCAACATCCCACCCTTCCCCGCTTCCTTCATCCTCTGTCCGAAGCTCTCCACAGAGAGACAGCCTAGCAAAAGTGATACGCTAGGTGATGCATCTGTAATGACTTCCCAGCATTTTGGTGGGAAAAAATTACATTGGTAGCAGTCTGCTGAGGCATGTTAGGCTCTCCGAGGACCAGGCGCACCTTCCCTGTCGAAGGTGCCTCTCCCTGAGTCAAGTTTAGAGGTGTTAATCTCACCCTGGACTGTGGTAGATGTTTAGTATGGGGAATAGAAAGCCTGAATTGCTGGGGAAGTGTAACATTCATGGTCAGTGACCTTGTAGTTTGGCCAAGTTACCACAGTGCCACTGTTGGTTTCATCAGGCAGGTAGGATGTGATTATTGCCTGATAGTGCAGAGACCTACATTCAACTTTCTTTGAAACTTTTCATTAATTTGTATTGCTTATTCTGATATGTGTATTGCAGGGTAATGCCCCACTGCATACAGTTGGTACTGCAGCTGTTGTTGTTCAAGTCACTGGTATCAGTTGGCCTCAGCCGGCATTCACTCTTCTTGTAACAGGATTGTGTCGTTTCCGACTGGAGAAACTTGTAATGGAAGTACCGTACTTGGTTGGAGTTGTCACACAACTTGACAAGCTGGCAGTAGATGATGGTAGTTGCTGGTGTTTACTTTTTGTTAGAATTATGCAGTCGGTATTCCATCTGACAACCATCGGTTAATCACTTCCGATTCATTCATTTATCATATTAACACAGCTCACTCAGCTGGACTGTCCTCAAGTGTAGTAGAGAAGTGATGGGAACTGATAAACTGTAGTTGTCAGATAAAATAAGGACCGTGTATTTTGAAAACTTGAAGGGAGCCCACAGACTTTATTTTGTGATAAACATAAAGCAGAGCTTATAGTTAATCTTCTGTAAGCACATTTCATTTTTAAAGTCAAAGATTATCATCATCAGCTTTGTGCTTTTAGTAGACCATATGCTGCTGATAGCTGGTAGAAATTTAGCAAACTCTGTGGCAAACGTAGAAAATTTGAATTGAAATGTGCTTGTTATCTGGGGGCACTTTGAAGTGAGACACACACACACACATATATATATATATTCACATTTATTCATGAACAGTCTGTGTATGAACGTATGTGTGGAACTGTTATCAGTGGTAGTTTTGTTGCTTCAGACTAATAATGAATGGTATTGTTTAAGAGTTGAGTGCATGTGTGGTGATTAAAGAATATTCCATGCTGTGGACTTCAGGAGTGTCTCTGCTTTGTATATTGTGAACATACGTCACAGTCCATTGGTTCACACACCTGATTTATATTCAGAAGGCCCAAATTTTGAATCTGCCGGGAAACTGGCAGTCCTAGTTATCCTTGGTTCCTTGTAGGCCATTGCCATTTGGTTCCACATTTTTACCAATCCTTAAATCTTGTCAGTTAATGGTTCTAACTTGTGCAGCCAAAGAGACAATTGATAAGTCAACCAAGACTTAATCCTTTCATCCCAAATGACATTCCGTTTAATCAGAACTACTGGTTGTTCAATTCTTGCGTTTACAGAAGATGATGAAAATCAGGAGCTCATGGATCTGATTCATGGCTTCCGTGTTGAAGCTTCAAAGCTGCTTGGGATGTTGGATGTGCCCAATGCTACTGTAGCAAGATTAAAGGTATGCCCTTGTGTTACTGCATGGCTGACTGTACTACTTGAGCACTGACTGGGTGCCCAACTGAATGCAGGGCCCACATTAATGGCCCGTAGTATATAATCTAACCACTGGAGACATGATGAACATGTTCTGAAAAACTGTTGCACTTTGAACCGTAGAGTTACCCACAACAGATGTTGAATACATCTGTTATCTTTGGACTGCAGGTGAAGAAATGTCCTGAGGACAGAACACAAGACACCTGTTTCTTCAGAAAGACAGGTTATACTGCTGCAGTCATGTATACCTGCACTAAACACATACAATATAACCCTGACTCCTGTGATGTTCCAGGCTGTATGCAAGCTACCTGTGCATGTTGGTGCTGTAAGAACATGATCAGACTGTATAATGTTCATTATTGTTTTGCCTACAGAGGATGTTAGACACCCTGCCTGCTCATCACTTGGCTGATCTCTGTGCATCTCTTGTCAATGCTTCCTTCTTGGAAAAACTGCAAGTGTTGGATGCAGTGGACTTGTCGGAACGCCTGAAGAAGGCCCTGCCACTCCTAATACGGCAGATTGAAGGCTTGGAGATGTTACAGAAATCACCAAACTCTCACACAGAGAAACGTTACACTGTACAACCTACAAACAGAGTCATGATTATAAGACCTCAGCGCGGTGTGTTGTCTAGAAGTGGTCAAGTGCTCATGCCAACAGATGAGGATGAGGAGGACGAGCTGCAGGAACTTGAGAACAAGCTGAGGTATGAGTTACTGTCACTTTGCATCGTGTGTTACTGAAGTAACCGCAACAAATGGATGTACAAGTTTCTGTCACATTTTACTGTGGGTTACTGAAGTAACCGCAACATACTGAGATACAAGTTACTGTCACATTGCAGTGTGTGTTACTAAAGTAACTGCAACCAACTGAGATACAAGTTACGGTCACATTGCATTGTGTGACTAAAGTAACCACAACATACTGAGATACAAGTTACTGTCACATGTGCAATATGTGTTACAAAGTAACCACAAGAAACTGAGGCACACATTACTTCCACAGCACATATGGCTAAGGGCTGGATAACCAAGATTCTGTGTTTGGCAGAGACAAGAGATTGTCTTCACTGCTGTGTCTGTACCACCCTTTTGTCCTTTTGTATGAAGGGTACCAGAATACGTCAGGCAGGGGATGTAGGTGTCCACCTCTACTCTCACGCATATCTTTGCTTGTGCTTGTATGATGCACAGGCAGTAAATGACAGTGAGAAGACTGACAGTCCTTGTATTAGTCTAAAGTTCACTCACTGAACATAAAAAATAAGCCAATAAGCACATAATGTGTTTATAACTAGAAATTATATTTCACATGGGAGTAATTAATTCTTTAAATCAGACAGTTAAATGACTTCCCTTTTTCATGGATTTTAAACATTCAGTACCATGAGCCTGGTGGCTGTATATGAGCTGGGGGTGATCATATTTTGTTGTTGTCATTGTCATCATTGTCAATGAAAATGTACAGTGTTCGGCCGGGTGAACCATGCTTAATGTGCCAGTGTTACAGTAAAACAGCAAAGGATTGGTAAATATTAAACTTACTATATGACTTGCCAGGAGTGCCATGCAAGACTAGAATGTAAAATGTTATGTGGATTTGTACTGCCCATTTAGGTGTACCACTATGCTTGAAATCCAAGTTTAAGGTAGAATTCTGGAGTTGCTGTGTGTTTGATGCTTTCCAGAGCTGCTAAATTGCCTCCACATGCCAATAAAGTGGCAATGAAGGAGCTGCAGCGACTCAAAAAGTTAGCACCAATGAGCCCTGAGAGTGGTATCATACGCACCTACGTAGAACTGTTGGCAGAACTACCGTGGTCTAAATCATCTCCTGAGACACTGGATATTAAGAAGGCACGACAGGTGAGTTGCAGCGAGAAGTGATTCATTGTTAACCTTTAACTGGTCTGTAATGGTGATTTTGTGATGAGACAGGACTGCGGTTCTGAGGTCAGTTCCCAGTCAGAACTGAAGTGGATTTTGTCGCTCTGATTGAACCCTGCAGCTCAACAGATGAACATAAAACTCGATGTGTGACCCAGACAACCCTCCATGGTTCAGCACCCATGTTTAACTCTAGGTCCCACCTGCTGATCATGCTCTGTGGTTGAGGTGTGCTCTTCCTTCAGCAGTGGGGAAGCTCAATATGGACACCAGATGTGGCAACTAATATTCCTGTCATTCTGGTGGCCTTCCATCAAATGAGAACACAGTTTAATTATGAGTTCAGTAACTCACTAACTAACTAACAACATGGAGCAGAATCCTTTTCGAGAAACCATTAGATCCTCAGCCTGTCAAGAAATTCCATGCCTTCTGTGAACTTAAAATTCATTACGGTGGTCATCAACCAGCTAAAAAGATTTGACATAAGGCACAAAGAACCCTGGCCATTGGAAGGGAAGAAAATTGGGTGCTTTTTGTGTTCATCTATATACAAAAAAAAATTAGAAAAAAATTGAGGTGTCCTGAATGCAACGTGCAGTTGTGTGCTGTCCATTGTTTCAATACATATTTTACCAAACTGCATATCTGAAGAATAACAGACGCTAAACTGGAAAAGTGGAGTGCGTGCGCGTGCACACACACACAAACACATGTAAGTAAATACTGTACCTGTAGCTGAAGAATAAAAAAACAACTAGATGTCACTTGTTATATCTACTTTACTTCTTAGATACTCAACATGTTTTGGGCATTAATATGTCCATCTTCAGGAGTTTGCAACTATGTTGTTGAACTACTACATTGACTGTATTGTTCTGCAACAATGGAGAAGTTAGCATTAGCGTAATTTTGGTGTTTAGTGGTGTGTGTTAGGTGTGACATGTATTGTCACTTTGTTGTGGCTAGTAATGTGTGTCTGTTGATTTTAACCGTTGTAATCTTTTGC
>Ga0131853_10018638_pt1 | contig 12629 bp, 12 predicted proteins | sample TergutLab28metaG_FD_92764 | JGI IMG/M metagenome (GOLD analysis project Ga0131853, IMG submission 92764) | Labiotermes labralis P1 segment gut microbial communities from Petit-Saut dam, French Guiana - Lab288 P1 (version 2) (version 2) | ecosystem: Host-associated > Arthropoda: Insects >...
GCCCTTTTTCAGAACACGGCGGCATCTAGGAGGAAGCTGCCGTGTTTTTATTTTTCTACCTATTTCAAAATATCAGGCCGCTAGGACGTAGCGGCTTGATGTAGCCTACTACCCGGAAGTATTGTTGCCACTTCGGGACAACTTGGCCCGAAGTGATCCCTCGGTGTCGTGCCCCGCCATACTCCATCCGATTTGACCGAACTAACTACAAATCGAATGGAGGAAAGTTACAATGACAATAATCAATCTGCGGGACTTTTATCCGTGGTACACACACGATGAATTTATAGAAGTGTCGAGTGTTATCGCAGAGGAGCTATTCGCCGACAGGCGGTATCAGAGAACACATAAACGCACCGTGCGGCGGCATAAGGTGTATTCTCTTGACGCAGAGGATGGCACGATGGTGGTAGCAAGTGTCCGCTCTGCTGACAGGCTGGATGAAGTTTTGGAGATGCGGGAGCGATATTGTCGCCTGTGCCATGCTCTAAACTCTTTGCCAGAGATACAGGGTCGGAGGATAGAGGCTCATTTTCTACTTAGTAAAAGCCGGAAAGAAATTGCCGATGCAGAGGACGTTTCTGAAAACTCTGTAAATGTGGCTATCAAGAGAGGTTTGATAGCCATGAAAAAATATTTGGGAAATTTTGAATAGGTGTATGTTTTTTACTCTAAAGCTGTCCTGATATATGAGAGGAGCGTTTCCTTTCTTAAACATATTGGGATGAGAGATGGACAAGCCGGAGGAATGATTGTCTTATGACAGCTCGAATGAATACGGTTTGATCTCTCACCACTACTTCGGGTCAACTTGACCCGAAGTAGTGGCTAGGCAAGCGGGGCGGCGCATGAGCGTTGCCCCGCTTGCTATTCCCACCACAACAGATGGAGGGCTGAATATGCAAATAAAAGAACTACATCGACAGCAAAACCTTAACGGAGAAACCATAGTTGAAATCGAAGCGGGAAAACTGCGTGTACGGCTTATCAACACCTATTGCAAGCAGACAGCACTAGATGAAATGCTATATCAGATGGCTTGCCACAAGTTGGCTAAACGTCTGGCTTAGACGGTGGCATCCTTGTGTTTGGGGCGGCCTAGTTGGTATAATATAGGTAGGTAAAGATAGGCCCTCCCGATAAGCCGTGCTTTTGTGAATAATAGGAGGATTCACAGTGATAAAAGCACATAACACTACAAAAACAACTTATGTAGCGATATATTTACGACTTAGCAGGGACGACCAAAACGGCAGTGCAGAAAGCATGAGTATCTCCAATCAGCGGGACATGCTCATAGATTACTGCCAAGAACGAGCGTGGACGATATATGACATCTATGTAGATGATGGGTTTACAGGCACGAACTATGACCGTCCGGCGTTTAAGCGGATGATTGAGGACATTAAATCAGGTCACATCAATGTGGTGCTGACAAAAGACCTCTCACGCTTGGGGCGGAACTACGTTATGACCGGGCAATACACAGACTTTTTCTTTCCAGAACACGGTGTCCGTTATGTAGCGGTGAATGATAGCTATGACAGTGACAAGGACGATAATGACATTGCCCCTTTTAAGAATATCCTCAATGAAATGTATGCAAAAGACATCTCAAGGAAAGTGCGCTCTGCCAGAAAGACAAGTGCAGTGCAGGGGAAGTTTATGGGGAGCAAGCCGCCCTTTGGCTATGTCAAGTCCAGCGAAGACAAGCATCAGCTTGTCATAGACCCACTCGCCGCTGAAATTGTCAGGCGATTATTTCGAGAGTTTGCAGGGGGCGAAAGCGGACGAAACATCGCTACCAAACTCAATGCAGAGGGTATTGATACCCCAGCTACCTACTATTTCAAACAGACAGGGAAACGTGCCACACGAGCTGGCAGTTACCCGCAATGGGGTAGTGGCACAATCCTACAGCTATTGAGAAACCAAGTCTACATAGGCCATATGGTACAGAGCAAGCGTAAGGTGGCGTCTTTCAAAACGAAAAAGCGGCTTGTTGCTTGCCCCGAGGACTGGATCATCGTTGAAAACACGCATGAGCCGATCATCCAAGACGAGTTTACGTGGGAGCAGGTGCAAAGACGACTAGAAAGCAAGAGAAGCATTGTACCAAACCGTGATATTGCAATAAACAGCACAGGCGAGATCAGCATATTTTCAGGTATCATTCGCTGTGCCAACTGCGGCGCACCGATGGCATTTAATCGCAAGGTGCGTAAAAGCGGCAAGGAAAAGCTATTCTACCGCTGTAGCCGTTACGCCAACAATGGTGCAAAATCCTGCTCTATGCACACTATAGATATGGAGTTACTTGAGTGTGTTATTTTACACGACATCCAGCATCACGCAAAAACGGCAGTACAAGATGAAAAACGCTTGTTTGATCGGCTTTTCGCATTTTCTGGTGAAGCGTCCAAGAATGAAAATGCCGCAAAGGAAAAGACCTTGTGCGACATAGAACGCCGTATACTATTTATCGAAAACGCAAGTAAGCAGTTGTTTGAGGAGCGGGTCAGCGGGAATGTATCGGATAGCCTGTTCAAGAAAATGCTTGCCGACTATGAGCGTGAAAACACCGAGCTAAAAGAAAAGGCTATAGAACTTAGGCGGTATATGCAAGACAAACAAAGCAGTAAAGCCGATATTCAAAGGTGGCTGGACTTACTGAAAGAGTGTGTAAGCATTGATAAGCTCGACAGGGCAACGGCATTTCAACTAATCGACCATGTAACGGTGCATGAGCGCTACGAAGAATGCGGCATACGAACCCATGACATACAGGTGAAATATAACTTTGTAGGCTGTATCACGCCACAATCCGCATGAAAAACCAAGAGCCGCACCTTGCGGTGTGGCTCTTGGTGGAGTGGCGGAGATGGACAGATGCGATTTATGAGCCACAAAAGACCACGAGCCACGCCTGTTGTGGCGTGGCTCATAATGAACTGGCGGAGAAGGAGGGATTTGAACCCTCGCGACGGTTACCCGCCCTACGCCCTTAGCAGGGGCGCCTCTTCGGCCTCTTGAGTACTTCTCCATAGCCTAAGTTTAACAGAGTTCATGATACCATACCCGGCGGAGACAGTCAAGGGTTTTGCGGGAGCTTCTTACAATGCAGGTACGGGGATCTTTTTGTCGCAATAGGCGCAGACGGTTTCACCGGCGAGTTCGCGGGTTTTGTTGGGGAGATACCAACCCTCGGTCGCGGTGACACAGCGGTCGTTTTGGCAAAGGCGCTCTGCGGGATCGTATGCCGGCTGTGCGGGGACGCGGGGCATTTGCATGACGTGGTGGAGGAGCGCCATACGGATGAACATGCCGTAGCGGGCTTGCTCGAAGTAGACAGCTCTGGGGTCGTCGTCCACATCGGGGCTGATTTCGTCTACCCGGGGGAGGGGGTGCATAATGAGGAGGTCTTTCTTGGCGCGCTCTAGCTTTTTGCGGGTCAGGATGTAGAGGCCTTTGTTGCGCTCGTATTCCAGCGGGTCGGCGAAGCGTTCTTTTTGGATGCGGGTCATGTACAGTACATCCAACTGGGGGATGGTGGATTCTAGGTTTGTGACCTCCCGATAGCGGACGCCTTTTTCCTTGAGGGCGGCTTGTACATAGCCGGGCATGGCCATCTCGCGGGGGGCGATGAAAGTAAATTGAATGTTGGGGAAGTTTGTGAGGGCTAGAGCCAGGGAGTGCACCGTGCGGCCGTTTTTCAGATCACCGCAGAGACCCACGTTTAGGTCGCCCACGTAGCCGCGTTTTTCGCAGATGGTGGTGAGGTCTGTCAGGGTTTGGGTGGGGTGCATGTGTCCGCCGTCCCCTGCGTTCATGAGGGGGACTTCGGAGAAGAGCGCACCGGCTGCGGCTGCGCCCTCTTGGGGGGAGCGCATGACCACTGCGTGGCCGTAAGCGGAGACCATGCGGATGGTGTCTGCCAGGCTTTCACCCTTGGCAACGGCGGTGGCGCTGGGGTTTGAGAAGCCGAACACACTGCCGCCCAGACGCATCATTGCGGTCTGGAAAGAGAAGTTGGTTCGGGTACTAGGCTCAAAAAAAAGAGAGGCCATCACTTTGCCATGACAGGCATCAGTGTACCGCTCTGGATATTGGATCATATCTTTGCAAGTTGCGTACAGGTTCATAAACCAGTCCGCTGTCACGTCTTCGACGCTGATTAAATGTCTTACACTCACAGTGTGGTCTCCTTTATGATCGGATTGTAGTTTACCACAAGTTATTATAGCATAAATGGAAGAATAGCGTCAATGAAAACTTACGTAGATTAGGCGTGGGATTTGTCCGTGTTTTTTTGGTGTTATGCACAGGCGCGGGCGTATGGCTTGTGCGGGATGGCGGGCTGTGATAAAATAAATAGGATTGGGCGAAGGTACGTTTGTAAAATCTAAAGCTGATTGGGGACACATAGTATGAAGCGGTTTTCTGTCTTGATTTTATTAGTTGGTCTGTTATTTCTAAGTTTTACCGCCTGTTCGAGTAATGCGGAACGAACAGATATAGAAGCATATTGGGCGATGCGAAATGCAATGGCAGACCTAGGGGACTATTCTCTCAATGGTGAGGTTTTCATCGAACGGATCGACCTTGGACGACCTGTCATTCATCGCTTGCAAAGCGGAATGGTGTCTGCGTCACAGCAGGAGGCGCGGATTCTCTTTTCACCGGCTGACGGCGCGCTCGCACCTTTCTTTCGTGTTCCTGTCAGTGTGCTGGACGGATACGTGTATGCAGATTTGGCAGATCGAGCAGGGTGGTATATCAATGGTGTACTTGCCATTTCTGAAGCGGAGTTTACACCTCGGTCTGCGGCGGAGTTTTTAGAGAGCACTCTTGTTCGCGAGCCTTTGACACATGGGCTTGAAGCCCACCTCTTGTTTGATGCATTTTTGGATTTGTTTTCAGAGGAAGATTTAGAACAACATATGGTGCGCGTAGAGGATGGCTTTATCATTACAATCGAGGGTGCAGCCACAGAGGAGTATACCCAAAGTGCGATTTATGCCATTACTTTTTTAGGCGGTGCTGAATTTGTAAATGAATTTGTCGATGCGGATGCCGCCAATCGGCGTGATGTGGCAACATTCCTTGCAGGTGGGGCGGCGGATTCTGATTGGGCGGATGCGTATTTGACTGTAAGCTTTGCGGAAGAAGAGGATGGTTTTTCCTTACAGGCAAATATTTACATCCCCACTTGGTTCTCTGGGACGAAAACGCTTACTGTTGCCCAAGCCATTGTACCTCCGTTTACGCGCCCGGACGGAGCGGTAATTTCCATGGCTGAATTTGATCGTTATTTGGACGAGGCGCTAGAGCTTATCGCGGCAGATGGCTTAGAGGCAGATTTGCCAGTTGGGTTTCATTCACCAGAGGAAGCTGTGATTGCATTTCTGGAAGAAGTAAGAGATTTTACACCCGAATTCCAAACACTGGAAATTCTCGGCTTTATTCCACCGGAGGCGCTTAATGAGCTATATTTATCAGAAGGGATGCAGGAGAGTTTGGTACGTCAGGCAGAGGAAGCTGGGGCGGATGGTATGGTAAGCCGTGTCGCGCTTTTTGAGATGGATGGAGAGAGGCATTTGATGTTTGCCGATCTTATGGAACATGATGGCGCGTGGCATATCTCACAGCTTGGCGGAACAATTGCCGTGCTACTGTATTTGCCGCTGGACATGGGGCACATACCGCCTATATTTGTTGATGAAATTTTGGGTGGGATTGATCTGCAAGCGGTGTTACTGCCAGTTTGAAGAAATTTGTGAACGGATGTCTCCGATACTGTGCAGTATAAGCACATGTAACAGTTAGGAAAAATGAAAATGAAACCTTCCAATATAGTATTATGGTGTTTTCCATTGGTCGTCATTGCCGCACAATTATTGCCAACCACATATGCATTCGGAATGGGAATCGCCTTTACTGCGTTCGGTTTAAGCAAGCGGTTTAGAGTATTGCTCCTATTTGGGCTTACCATTTTTGGGTATTTGTTTTGGTACTTCACAGCGCAATATTTGGCTGTAAGCATACACAATGCGCCCTTGTTAATTGTTCTGAACAGGTTGGGTCTCATTGGATACATCATTCTATTTGCCATCTGGGCGTGGGTTCAGCCGTGTGTTGGGTATTTGCGGTTTGGAAGCATGAAAGAAACATTGAAAGCGCCTTTCACTTGGTGGGGGAATCAGGAGCGTGTCTGGCGGTTTGTACTGATTGTTTGCGCTTGCTGGATGATTCCAACAATCGTTTTTGCTTTTCTAAACGGCAATATACTTACATTCATGCCATATGCGCTTTTATTTTCTATTATGAACCCCATTCTTGAGGGCGTATTGTGGCGCGGGTTTATTCTTGGGCGGATAGTTACCTACATCGGAGAAAAGCAAGGGCTGATTCTTTCCTCTATTGCCTTTGGGGTCTATCACCTTTCCTTGGGATTTCCCATTTGGGTTTGCCTACTGTTTGCAATGGGTGGATTTTTTATGGGCGGTGTGGCCATAAAGAGCAAAGGGCTTTTCGCGCCGATTGTGATGCATGTGTCCGCTAACATGGCGATGGTATCATTGGGTATTATTTTCTAAACAAAAAAACGGAGCAAACTACATGAGACAATTTTTCGGGGTACTGCGGGATAGAAGCTTCCTTTCTAAGCTTTGCATGATTGCAGTCCCGGTGGCGGTACAGAATTTGATTAATTTTGGCGTAAGCGCGGCTGATACGATCATGGTGGGACAACTTGGAGAGGCGCAGTTTTCGGCGGTTGTGGCTGCCAATCAGATTACATTTGTATATATGGTAACGGCCTTTGGCGTAGCGGGGGGCTGTTCGGTATTGGCGGCGCAATATTGGGGCGCGGGGGATAAGGGCAAGGTACAGGACGTTTTTGCCTTCATGCATCGCATTATGGCGGTGGCTACTGCGCTATTCGTTGGGACGGCGCTGTTTTTCCCGGAAGCGGTGTTGGGCTTTATCATTGATGAGCCGGAGGTAATCGCGGAGGGTGTGCGCTATTTGCGTGTGATGAGCGTGGGCTACTTATTCTTTGGCTTTACCACGTCCAGCCTGGCTATGCTCCGCTCTGCGGGGGTTGTAAAGATTGCGGTTGTGCTCTCGCTTTGCTCTCTGGCGATTAGTATTGTGTTTAACTATCTGCTGATCTTCGGACATTTCGGATTTCCTGCCTTGGGCGTCGTAGGTGCGGCTGTTGCCACCTCCATGGCACGGGGGATTGAGTTTGTGATTTTACTCATCTATCTGTTCCGCTTTGAGCGGGGGCTCGGGTTTCGGCCGTGGCATTTCTTGCGGAAATGTCCGGGGATAGGGAGGCGTTTTTTGCAACACTCCGCGCCTGTGCTAGTCAACGAGTTGGTTTGGGTGAGTGCGAACTTCATGTTGGTGGTCATCATCGGACGTATGGGACAGGCGTTTTTTGCGGCCAATGGGATTGCGACGGTTTTGGGACAGCTTGTGGGTGTTCTCATCTTCGGCGTGTCCAGCGCGGCGGCTGCGATTATTGGGAACACCATCGGGATGGGAGATATTGCGCGGGCCAAGCGGTATGCAAATGGGATGTTGCTTGTGAGCGTTTTTGTGGGGCTGTTTGGGTTTGCGGCAGTGCAGGCGATACGTCTGCCGCTGATTCACCTTTACGATATTTCAGATGCCGCGCGGGTCTATGCAAGGCAGATTACCCATGTGCTGTCAGTCAATGTAATCTTGCACTCTGTGGCCTTGGTTTCCCTCTTGGGCATTTTACGGGGCGGCGGGGACACCAAGTTTGCGGCGCTGGCGGATGCGCTTACCATCTGGCTCATTGCCTTGCCCCTTGGTGCGCTGGCAGGCTTTTACTGGGGCTTTCCCATTTGGATCGTGTATCTGATTTTGCGCAGTGAGGATGTATTCAAAGTGGCGCTGGTGCTTTGGCGGATTCCCAGCGGGAAATGGATACGGAATGTGACCCAGTCTTGATTATAGTTGAAAAATTTTCAATCTTACTGAAAATTAGTTGAAAGACAGCCGGGGGCTGTGATATTATAGATATGAGGATAAAAGCAATGAAGAGTGAACAGCGAAATGCATTTTTAGCGCAATTGGCGCGGGGGATTGCGGCACAGTTTGGGTCTCAATGTGAGGTTGCGGTGCATGATTTGACCCGCGAGGCGGACGGTACGATCTTTGCCATTGAAAACGGCCACGTCACCGGGCGAAAAGTGGGGGATGGGGCGAGTGAGATTGTATTGGAGGCGCTGAAAGACCCGCGGCGGGTGGAAGATCAACTGGGCTATCAAACCCGGACGCCGGACGGGCGGATTTTGAAGTCCTCCTCTATCTATATCCGGGATGAGGCGGGGGACTTGGTGGCCTTGCTTGGGATGAACTATGACATCACCGACCTGTTCCACGCGGCGGGGACGCTGAATCAGTTCATTGCGACCAATACAGAAGAGCGCAGCCAAGACGGAGACAAGTCCATGATCTTCTCTGATGTGGACGATCTGCTGGATCGTTTGATTGAGAAATCTTGCGCCTATGTGGGCAAGCCGGTTGTGATGATGACGAAAGAGGATAAAGTGCGTGCCATCCATTATCTGGATGATAAGGGTGCGTTTTTGATTAAAAAAGCAGGGGATCGGGTGTCGAGTTATTATGATATCTCCAAGTATACCCTGTATAACTATTTGGATGCGGAGCGTGTAGAGTAGGGGCGCTACTCCCTCCGACAGGCTGCGCCTGCCACCTCCCTCGTAAACGAAGGAGGCTTGGTTGCCCTTGGCCCTTGGCTCCCTCGTTTTGAGGGAGCTGTCGCGAAGCGACTGAGGGAGTGTCTTTGCCCTTCGTAGGGGCAGATTCCATATCCGCTCCGTAATGGCTGCGATGCACGGCAAGGGCGGATATGGAATCCGCCCCTACGATGGGGAATATACCAAGTCCGCGGGCGAACACAGTTCGCCCCTACGATGTGAAAAGGAGCGTTTCATATGACAGAGAAAATCCTTTGGACAGGGAACACCATGGGCGGGAAAGAGGCGGCATGTCCGCTGATGCAGCAAACGGAAGTCGAAAAAGCGAGGGCGTTTCATCGGAGTTTTCCGCAGTATGCGGAAACCCCTTTGGTGCGCCTTTCCCATTTGGCGGCGCGATTGGGTGTGCGCGGGATTTATATTAAGGATGAATCCAAGCGCTTTGGGCTCAATGCTTTCAAAGTGCTGGGCGGCTCGTATGCCATGGCGAAGTACATCGCCGGTATTTTGGGCGTGGATGTGGCGGATCTGCCCTATGAACGGCTTGTCTCACAGGAGGTGCGGGATCAGATCGGTGAGGTGACGTTTTTTACGGCCACGGATGGGAATCACGGTCGGGGTGTCGCTTGGGCGGCGAATCAGTTGGGGCAGAAAAGTGTGGTGTATATGCCCCATGGGTCAGCGCCTTATCGTTTGGAGAAGATCCGCGCCGAGGGGGCGACGGCCACCATTGAAGACATGAACTATGACGACGCGGTGCGCTTGGCGTCCCGGAACGCGAAGCTTGTGCCCAATGGCGTTGTGGTACAGGACACGGCGTGGGATGGATATGAGGAAATCCCGGGCTGGATTATGCAGGGCTATGGCACGATGGCTGTAGAGGCGGACGAACAGATCAAAGCTCACGGCGATGTGCCGACCCATGTGTTTGTACAGGCGGGGGTTGGATCGCTTCCGGGGGCTGTGCAGGGGTATTTTGTGGAGGCGTGCGGCGATGCGTGTCCCAAAGTTTCGATTGTTGAACCTCATGTGGCGAATTGTCATTATAAGAGCGCCCTTGCGGGACGGTATGAGACCGTCGGCGGTGAGATGCAAACCATCATGGCGGGGCTTGCATGTGGTGAGCCGAATACGATTAGTTGGGAGATACTCAAAGAGTGGTCAGAGGCCTTTATCTCCTGCCCGGATTGGGTCGCGGCTCGTGGGATGCGGATGTCTGCTGCGCCGCTCCCGGGAGATGAGCCGGTTGTGTCCGGTGAATCGGGTGCGGTTGGTTTGGGGTTGCTTGCGACGATTATGCAGGGGTCGGATGAGGAGTTGGAGGCGCTTCGGAATCAGCTTGGGTTAAATGCGGATTCTGTGGTGCTGCTCTTTAGCACGGAGGGGAATACCGATCCGCAGAAGTATGTGGATATTGTTTGGGATGGGGACTGTCCCAGTGTGGGGAAATAGATATGGCTGGGAGAGTCCATGGATAATGTAAGTACAGGTTTTTCATAAGCAAGTCTCAAGAGAACCAAGGGTTACTAATAAACTCTACACTAAACCACGGTGGCTGGAAGCGGTTGTCCAGCTCAATGATGACAGTCCAGTATGATATCGCAGCTGGATTAGGTGCGTTAATCATCAGTGGTCTGAATTGGATAGTGCCATCTTCCTCAATCCGATGTACCAGTTCGCTTAATAACCCGCCGGGCATTGTGAGGTCAATCACAACAAGATAATTGTTTTCAAAAAAATGTCCTGTATATTCTGTTAAGCTTGGCGGAAGAAGTTCGTTCACAGAGCTTACGATCCTGATTTCGACTGCAAAATGTGACCCCGGTTCAGGTCTCCTTCTTCCTCCCCAATTGTGTTCCAAAAACTCGGGAAATTCGTCCAGAAATTCCCTTTCCTCTGCATAAAAGTCATGTGTGCTCTCGACCAAATCTTCGTCAGGTTGCCATCCTCGCCAAAAATAACGAATTTGAAAACCATATTGACTTTCAATTGTTGGGTTGTTGAAGTAGGGTGGTAATTCCTCGCTATTATTACATCCGGCGAAAATAAGCGTCACAAGTAACAAAGTCAGAAAAAATCCAATTTTTTTCATAAGTCACCTCATTCTTTTTCATAAGATTATCATACTTGTCTGCAAATTTCTATGCACATTTTTATGGAATTGCTCGTCATGACCTTTTATTCCAAGGAAACAAGAAAAATTGAAAAAAAGAAAGGCAGGGTCAACGGATGGATTATCAACAAATCAAAACAGCCGCAGAGAACTACAGAGCGGACATGACCAAATTCCTACGCGATCTGGTACGTATCCCAGGCGAGAGCACGGGGGAGCGCGGCAAGATTGAGCGGGGTGCGGAGGAGATGCGGAAACTCGGCTTTGATCGGGTGGAAATCGACCCCATGGGGAATCTGCTTGGTTACATGGGAACAGGCAAAACATTGATCGCCTTTGACGGTCACATCGACACCGTCGGCGTTGGGCAGATTGAGAACTGGACGTTTGACCCTTATGAGGGTATGGAAGATGACGCGGTAATCGGCGGGCGCGGTGTCTCTGACCAGTCCGGCGGGATTGTGTCTGCTGTGTATGGCGCGAAGATTATGAAAGATTTGGGCTTGCTCAGTGATAAGTACACCGTTCTCGTCACGGCCACGGTGCAGGAAGAGGATTGTGACGGGCTTTGTTGGGAGTATATCATCAAGGAGGGTGGCGTAAAGCCTGCCTTTGTGGTGTCCACCGAGCCGACGGATGGCGGAATTTATCGCGGGCAGCGGGGACGGATGGAGATTCGCGTGGACGTGCGGGGTGTGTCTTGCCACGGATCAGCGCCGGAGCGTGGGGATAACGCAATTTATAAGATGGCGGATATTTTGCAGGACGTGCGCGCGCTCAACGAGAATGATGCGGCGGATGGCACGGACATCAAGGGTCTTGTGAAGATGTTGGATGAAAAATATAATCCTGAGTGGCAGGAGGCGCGGTTCTTGGGGCGCGGGACTGTCACTGTGAGTGAGATTTTCTATACATCGCCCAGCCGTTGCGCTGTGGCGGACGGGTGTTTTGTGTCCCTAGACCGCCGGATGACAGCGGGGGAGACTTGGGAGAGTTGTTTGGAGGAGATTCGCAACTTGCCCCATGTGAAGCAGTATGGGGATGATGTGGCGGTGTCCATGTACAAGTATGACACGCCGTCTTACACGGGGCTTGTGTACCCTGTGGATTGTTATTTTCCGACTTGGGTAATCCCGGAAGATCACAAGGTGACGCGGACGTTGGAGAAAGTGGTAGTTGACATGTATGGTGACAAGCGTGTAGGCGCTGTTGACACCTTGGCCATGCGTCAGGCGCGGCCGCTGACGGATAAGTGGACGTTTTCCACCAACGGGGTATCCATCATGGGACGGAATGACATCCCGGTGATCGGCTTTGGCCCGGGCGCGGAGGCGCAGGCACATGCGCCCAATGAGATTACGTGGAAAGATGATCTGGTGCAGAGCGCGGCGGTGTATGCGGCATTGCCGATGGTGTATGTGGAGGGGTTTGAGTAGGGAGCGGATGAGGTGGCTAATTTATATAATATGAAAGGGAAGAATGGAATGAAAAATAAAAATGTACCAAATATAATATTCATAATTTCTATGCTGATCGTTATAGGAATTTCTGTTGAAGTTACTATTAGGCGTAATCTTCTTGTTTTCGGTGTTGCGTCAGCTTTTACAGTGGGTGCGTTGTACTCTATTGCTGCAACCCTTTTGATTGTCGCTGCCCACATAAAGAAATTGCGGGTCGTGGCTTGGGGTTGCAGAATAGTGGTTATTGGCTGGATTGTATTTGCACTTTCTATGGCACCTTCATCGGCAAATGAAGATGCC
>Ga0131853_10018639_pt1 | contig 12628 bp, 10 predicted proteins | sample TergutLab28metaG_FD_92764 | JGI IMG/M metagenome (GOLD analysis project Ga0131853, IMG submission 92764) | Labiotermes labralis P1 segment gut microbial communities from Petit-Saut dam, French Guiana - Lab288 P1 (version 2) (version 2) | ecosystem: Host-associated > Arthropoda: Insects >...
GCTGTGGTGCGTTTGTACCGCTGGCAGTTAAATGGCCACTTCACACACGGCGCGTTAGTCGGATAACGGTTAAAGCATTGGTAACATCCAGTATTATTCAATCAGTCTGCCTTGTAGGCAAGGCGCGATTGAAGGAAGAGTGCGGATTAGAACCGCGAACTATCATTTTTTTCGTTTAAGAAATCGGCAAAAACTAGTGCGGATTAGATTCGGGTGCGGATTAGATTCGAGAATATACGGTAATCGGTCATCATGTTTTGTCGTTACCTTTTCCAGTTCAGTAACTATTTTTGCCATACAGATGGAACTTCGGAATTCAGTCCTAGAGACGTAATACTGCTGAAACTAAGCGACTGTAAGGTATTTATTCAAAATCTCGCAACTTTATTCATTAGAATACTGTAGTGAATTTTATGTTTATGGTTCCGTGCGTCGCTGATCTATATTAATAATTGTCCAACGAGATGCAACGCAATGCAGTCTATTCATTATTCTGCAAGTTCACTCTACACGTTTCGGGTGTCAGTTTTGTGTATTCCTGACTATGAGTGTTTGACACCTGAAACATGTAAAGTGAACTTGCAGAATAATAAATAGACTGCTTTGTGTTGCATCTCGTTGGACAACTATTAATACACTTTAGTGAATATATTTACACATTTGCAGTGGTAATGTTTTAGTACCTGATCGCATCTGTCACTATTTTGCCAAGACCGGCCGGAGGCAGTTTGGATAATGCCCGGAGAGTGACGAAGAAATTGAATTGGGATATTATTTATATCAAAGGAAGTTTAGGGGGATATTGCTTTATACTTATATCTAAGAAGCTTTAGCAGGACATTGCTATCTACTAGGTATTGCTTTCTACTTCTATCTAAGAAGGTTTAACTAGTTATTACTACCTCGCTCTATCCAAAGCCCATTCTACGTGCTCCTTCAGATATTCCCAAAAAATATTGCTGCATGAAATGTTTGCAGGTACAACAGGGTTGCTACCTGTGGACGCGGCTAAGAATAATTTCTCTCTCCGAGACTGGAAAAATTGCATAGTTATTTCTGAAAATTTTACTTCATTTCCGAAGTTTGTGTAGCCAGTTTATTTTATTCTGAATTCCACAGGCAAAAAAATGCCCAATTAAAAAATTTGTAAGTTCTGACTTAAATAAGACTAGTATAAATCAAGACAGGACTATTGTTTTTCTCTTCTTAATGCAGCAAATTTAAATAAAAACTTCTCCCAATTTGTCAAAGCCCGTTATAAAATTTGCTTTTGCAATTCTAGCTCCTAACAAGAGAAAGGCTGGGTAGCTTGTTCCATGGGGACTTTCTTAATATTTTTCTATGTATACATTTTCAGTCACTTTCTGCATGGTAAACGCCATACTGGCTCTGAGCAGACTGCTGTGTGTTTTGCCTTTGCAGTTAATGCGGTTAGCAACACGCTCGCTGAGACAGTAATATGCTTGTTGCTACGTTCGACTAGAAACAGATATTTCCTTCTTATAGCATAGAAGTTTAAGTTTTTAACCTCATAAAGTACAGTACTAACTACAAACAGGCTATAAACTTCTGTAACAAAGAACTCTTTATTTTCCCTACTGAATGCACCTGCTTTTATCTTGTGACTCCCATAACCAAGAGCGAAAACTTTCTTCATAATTACTCGTATAGACAGGTCTTTGCAATGGAGATAGGGTTTTTTTTTTCTATGGAATATGAAGTAAATTATTGTATAGTATTCATAATGTTTGCGCAGTTAGTTGGATAACTTTTACGCGGTTAGTTCATCGCTATTCTTATTTTGACCACTCTGGTTTCGAATTCCAGAAACCCTTCCAAACAAAGTTGTTAATTGTGTTGAGTTGTTGTATTGTTTGTGTGTAAATGTGTACTGTACTACTGCCACCGGGTGTCAACCCAATTGCAGTTAACAAATATATATCAATATCATATTCATGCTTCTGACGACAGTCAAGATTATATTCCTGGAAAAATATAAATTTATACAATATTGTAATATGGTAATTTGAATACATTAAAGAGATATGTTACATAAATTATTAAAAAACAAGACTCTATGCGCTTTAAAACACTCACGCTGTAAAAAAATATTTATGGCTTTGAAACTTGGGTTACTTTCCAAAGTTGCTTTTCTTCTGTAACATTCACAGTGAATTAATACGTCCTTTGCTCTCCCCAAGTCACTGAATTAACTGCAACAAATTGCGCACTTAATTCTCTTTTTGAGAGTAGAAGGACTTCCTAGCGAAAAACTTGACATGTAAAGACTTAATGTTTAAACGCAAGTCAAATGTGAAACTGTAAGCCTATATTTGAAGAATGTAGGAATAAAATCATTTAAATGTCAGATTTATCATAGCAACGCAACGTACAAGTGCTGTACGCTATAGCATTCACTGAGAGTGATTGATAGACAGACACTTGTTACAATTCTCTCTTGTTTAAAATGTATGAAAAATGGAATTACTCAGCCGTGCAGTCAGAAAATGGACGAGAATGCTTTCGACCTCACTCCAGAATCTCTTTGGTCAACACATTATACATATAACATTTATTTATTCTGCCGTAAATCCTGCAATCCATCGACAAAACCAAACTTGCAAGAAGGGGCTATATACAAGCTACAGAAAACGTAACGAATGATGCCGTTGCTAAGTCAGAATCCTTCTTCATATTCGGTAGATCTATCTTTAAATTTGGGCCCGAAGACCAGTTATTTTTAGATATTTTCATGATTCTTCTTAGTCCCTTAAGTCAAATGCAAGGGTGATAACTCGACAAAGGATTTACATATGTCAAACAGGTGTAATGTATTTTATATACTTTATTGCGGCAACAAGTTTCAGCCTAATAAAGTGTATAAGAGACATTAGTTCTGTTTGAAGGCATTTAAGTCCTTCTTCGTTCCAATTTTAATAATGGAATGCTAAACATAAAATTAATAATAACACAAATAAGAAGCTTACATTTCTCACCAATCTTCCATCACGCGACGTTCCGTAAACTGATTTACTAAAACCATCGTTCAATAAGCCACTACTTAATATCTTCCAAACTGTTTCTTCTTCTCCTGTAATTCCAAAGCACAGACAAACCAAACCAGGATTGCAGGCCTTATGAATGATACCGGAAGGTTACGTTTCATTTATCGAGTACTTCCTGAGTACTTCCACGACACTACATTAGCTACACAGCACATATATCATCCAAATATTCTGCATAGTCAATGAGAATAGTTAAGGAACTGATCTGTGGGATCCCGTTTCCAGACCCAGGTTGCATTTATACACACACGACTCAGTCAATCACGACCAAAAACACTTAAATTTCAATCCGTCCTTAAGCCGGGATCCTATTCAGTTGCAGCCTGGTTAGGACTGAATTATTGTCAGTAGTTCTCAGCCATATGTTAGAGTACGTCTGAGAACAAATTTACGTAAGGAAAATGTTTCAGTTCCTATGTGATAAAGTTTCAAATCATATTTCGTCTATAATACAGTCTCAATTGGTTGAACTGTGTCTGGATCGCTGAAAAGAAAAGAGCATCGGTGTAACAGCAGCTAGGAACTGACAACCGAAGCACTAACACAAGAACAATTGTGAGATTTAAGGCTTCTGCCACGAAGTAGATGAGAACTGCGCCCTTCTGCGTCATTATGCAGCAAGTAGTGATAATTCCTTATCTACGTTTCGACAAAAACTTTCGGTCCCATCTTCAAGGATCAAGAATACCTAAATTCTTGACCCCTGGAGATGGTACCGATAGGTAGTCCCGAAACGTCGGTAATGAATTACCACAACTCGCTGCTTAATAAACCAGTTCTCACACGAACACTTCATATTACAATATATTCAGTGTGCCCAAAAATGTAGCCTTTCTGTAGACTTCTGTTTTCTATTTCGTACCTCGGACTACAGACAGAACACACATACACTGCAAGTATGAAAGTTACTGCATATCCTCACCAAACTGTACGGTGGCCAGGTTGTTACATCGAAATAAAAGAAAATGAGCTCGATATTGTAGACGATATTTAAATTCTTACTACCAATCAGTTTTTAATTAAATGATTAAAGGGCCTGTATCAGGGTCAAAAATTTTTACGGTTGCTTGTTTTCTGTGGTGCAACAGCCCCCCCCCCACCCCAGTGGGCCAAGGCCACCTAATTATCGAGGCTTCACGATCACACTCAGACACACCACACTCGGTAGGACTCCTCTGAACTAGTGATCAGCCCGATGCAGAGAACTCTACCCGACAAAACTCAACACTCACAAGAGACAGGCATCCATGTCTCCGGCGGGAACCGAACTCACGATCCCAGCTAGCGAGCGGCCTTAGACAGCGCAGCCACTGGGATCGGCATCCTTACGGTTATAGCCAAGGTAACTGTGATAATAATGAAGACGACGACGAAAACAACAACAACAACAACAACAACTACTACTACTACTACTACTACTACCACTACTACTACTACTACGACGACGACGACGACGACGAAAACAACAACAACTACTACTAATCCTACTACTACTACTACGACGACGACGACGAAAACAACAACAACAACAACAACAACTACTACTACTACTACTACTACTACGAAAACAACAACGACGACGAAGAAAACAACAACAACAACTACTACTACTACTACTACTACTACTACTACTACTACAACTACAACTACAACTACAACGACGACGACGACGAAAACAACAACAACAGCACCTTGGGGGAAGAGCGAAAACTTCTGCTTGAGTCTGTCTCAGCTGCCACATGGATTTCCCTAAGGACAGAACTCGTGAGTGGACCAATACGTCACAATTTTGCAATTTCTGCAATGTTTGTAACAGTAGGCTAAAGTTATGGTTTTTCCTGTCCTGCCGGCCATTCCATTCGCATTCAGACAACTGAATAACTACTCGAGTATTTTCATTGCTTTTCATTTAGAAAGACCTACACGCTCTAATTTTATTTAAATCGAACCAACAGTAACAGACGCCTTACAAGATGACGCACTGTGTCGTGAGCACCGCAGCGTATGGGTCTATATATCCATCGGAGCATAATTTTCTTTCGAACAGACCTGTGCAAATGTATGAAACACATGTTCAGTGCCCAGAAAGATTTCGCGCACTTGTTACGGCTTTCAAATAATTAAATAAAAGCCACTGAACTCGCCAGAATTCTTAAAATGTGCACAGAATTTGTAAACAATTACTACATTCACTTCACTATATTCCATTATTGCACCCGCTTGCATGCTTTAGTGGAAAGGGTGATCATACGACCGACCACACAACATGAACACAATATCCTGTATCAGCATAAAAGTATTTTTAATCAAGAATTGAAGTTAATAAATTAAAAATATGCCTACACACGTTTGGCGTGACATGATACAGCATTCCCAAAGAGTCACGTCTCTAGTACAGCAAATCACAACCAATCTTCTCTCAGAACACTGGATTTTCACCAGCAGCACCGAGGTGTTCCACTGACTCTTAGTAAAATCAGAATTTATGAAGAGATCTTTCTCAGTTTTATATTTTCCTTGCAACTTACATTGTTTTTCCAAGTTTCAGCTGTACTGCAATTCTGTTACATTAAAACATAGCATTCCTACAGTCTCGGATAGACAGAACAAGTGGCGGTGATTACCGAAGACTTCCTGCCGTTACTAACGGTATCGCAGCCTCCTCTTCCGCCGATAACAAGTTTTCTCTAAGTAATAGCTCCGTTTATCGAATCAAGCTGTATTTAAAGATATTTAGAAAGCACCCTGTGGGCCTAATTATAGAAATTTAAATTCACAATTTTCCTCGAGGTTTACAGTGAAAAAGAAACGTATTAAAGGAAGGCTTTTGTGCGAAAATTACCAATACATTTGGCGTCTGTCATATTTTCCCCTTGAAATTACTGAGTGTCTTTACTGGACAATTACCACAAGACACGACATCTTACTTTCTGGTAGTGTTACTGTCTCTAGTTCGAAAGATGCTAAAGACAGTAGGTTTTTTTTCTGGTATTCCGCACATAACACAAAGTTGTTCAGGTGCTCCACAAATTTAAGTATTTTTTCAAATTACTGACCAAGTTAATTGACACAATGTTGTATCTCCATCGCATTAAATTATTGTTACTTACGATAGTTTATATGGATATAGACAATGAAGAGTATCCAAATAACTATATAATAATAAAACAATTTGTTGCATTTTATAAATGTAACATTTCTGCTTTTTGTTAAGCCATTATAAAACTACAGTAAAAAGTGTGTAGATAAATATGTGCGATGAAACTAAAATCTTTTAAAAAGGATGCTGGGATACAAAGTTACATTGACATTGTTTAACAAATCGATTCTATGAGCAGCTCTTGCGCTACAATATACGTGACTAAGAGTCAGTCGAGCTTCGTACTGCAAATAAGAAAAGCCGACCCAAGCATACTTACTTACTTACTCCATGGTGCACAGTCCTTCTTGAGAAGCTAACTGGTTTGCAGCTAGTCAAGAAATTCCCCGCATTTCACGGAACCCGAAGGTTCATTATCGCACTCACAAACGTCCGCCACCTGTCTCTATCCAGGGCCAGCCTAATCCAGTCCATATACCCACATCCCACCCCCTGGAGATCCATCCTAATATTATCCACCCATCTACGCCTAGGTCTCCCCAGTGGTCTCCTTCCCTCCGGTTTCCCCAGCAAGATCCTATACACCCCCCTCTCCTCACCCACGACCCAAGCATTCAAAGCGAAATTAACTTAGAGTCGTCTATGAAAACCCACTTAATGTGTACCATATATTAAGTCATGCCAATTTCTCTGAACAAAATGCTTCATTCGGGTTCTGAATCAGGAATGGCAATAAAATCGTCATCCACTTTTATCAGCAAGGAGCTCTAGTAGAAAACATGGATTTTACTAAGAATTTTTAATTTTATAACAAGACAGACAACTATATAAATCTCCAAGTCTTATATAAACATAACAAAATATCGCACACAACAAGGAATTTTTATGTTTAACAACAATATAATTAGTATAGTATTGTTAAATAGAAAGAGTTACAGGCACAGTCTCGTTTCTTTTGTGTCAGACCATGTGCGTGTATATTTAGGGTTTCTAAGCCTGAATTTTGTAAACAATACCAATGCAAGTTACAAATATTAACACCGTTTTTAGCATACTTAAAAATTATCACACAAACTCCTCAGTGTTTTATTGTTGCACGATAATTGGCTTTACAAAATGCCGAATCACGTAGCTATATTTAAGTAACAAAACAATTTGTTTTATTAATAGAAACTTAAGTCTGACTATTTTCCGTATTTACATACTAACTTAAATGGATACCTCATATTACGATTGCATGTTGAGGTGTTTAAATAAATCCGAAATCACTGACGTAGTCCCTCTTCCTATGTTATCCACAACCATTTTGGTGCACTAACATCACTAATGGTCTACATCAACACCAAGGAAAGAAATCCCATTCCTGTTGCAGATAATTACCTTAGAAACTTTCCACAAAAGCAGAACAGTCCAGTTACGTGCTAAGCAGGCACAAAGATGAGGTAGATTTACGTCTCTATGCCGCGGCCGATTTGCTCCCAGGGAAAGTAACTTTGTACCCATTGTGCAGGAGGGTGGGTAGGCCTCGGGGCCATTATGCATAAAATGTCCTCACCTCCTGCCGCCTCTGGCCTGTATCAAAAATCCTGAAGAACATGTTCACAGAGAAGGTTTTCGTGTGGTTTTTACTAAGAAAATTCTTTGGCACAAAGAGAATAGAATTTTGGAGAGAAACATGGGGAAGTACATTGGAGGGAAAGCTTAACACCTTGAGAATGGTGTGGATGAATTCCATCCATGGGACGTCATTTTTATATCCACAGTTTAGCTCCTTTGTCCCTTCCCATAATAGACTCTGATTTCCGGCTGAGATTTGAGAGGTTTTTTTTAGAAGTATCTCATACTAACATATTGACTAAGGCAATTTTATCATAACACGTGAAATATTAAAATTAAAATATTACAATAAAAAATATTAAAGTAGCAAAACAAAATAATTAAAATAAAATGCAAAATGGGATTTTCCCATACTTTAATAGTCCAAATAAGGCACACAATTATTTTAACTGTTAAATTGTTAAAACATTTTAAACTATGATAGTTACTCGAACATGTTTCGGTTTACATAAATCACCAGCAGGGAGCTACAGTCTGCATTTTGCCAAGGTTACAGGAGTTCCAGTTGACTGCGGGAACCCGGAGTCCCGGGTGACTCAGGGAACCGCGTGTTCCGGGTGATTCCGAGAAACCGGAGTTCCGGGTGACTCCGGGAACACGGAATTCCGGGTAAATCAAGGAACCCGGAGTTCCGGGTGAATCAAGAATACCGGAGCTCAGGGTGACTGAAGGAACCCGGAGTATCGGGTGACTTAGTGTACACGGAATTCTCGCTGAATCAAAAAAACCGGACTTCGGGTGACTCAGGGAACCAGAAGTTCCAGGTGAATATGGGAACGCGGATTTTCGATTGACTACGGGAACCCGGAGCTCCGGCTAACTACGGGAACCGTGAGTTCCGGATGATTCCGGGAACCCTGAGTTCCTGATGAACCCGGGAACCCGGTGAATTTGTAACGCGGAGTCGGAGTGACGCCGGGAACCTCTAGTTCCGGGCGAATTTGAGAACCCGTAGTGACTCCGGAACAGGGAATTCCGCGTAACCCTGAGAACCCGGGGTTTTGGGTGACTCAGAAAACCCGGAGTTCAGGGTAACTCTGTGAACCCGGAGTTTAGGTTGACTTCGGGAACCGGGATTTCCAGGTGACTCTGGGAACACGTATTTCTGGGTGCTTACGGGAAGCCGGAGTTCCAGGCGTCTCTGGAAAACCGGAATTACGAGTGAATCGGGGAACACCGTGTTCCCGGATTCACTTGGAACTCGAGGTCCACGGATTCTGTCGGAAAGCCGGGTTCACGTAGTCACCTTGAACTCCGAGTTCCCCTAGTAACACGTCAATTCGGGTTCCGGAGTCACAGGAACTCCGGGTTCCCGGAGTCACAAGAAATCCCGGTTTCCCGGAGTTACTCGGAAATCTGGGTTCCCGGGTCATCCGGATCTCCGGATTCCCGGAGTCACCCTGTACTCTGGGTTCTCGGAGTCACCCTAAACTCCGGGTTCCCGGATTCGTCCGGACCTCCGGGTCCCGGAGTCATCCGGAACCCGGTTTCCCGATGTCACCCGGAAGTCCGGGTTCCCGGATTCAGCCATAACTCCTGGTTCCCAGAGTCAGCCGGAACTCCGTGTACCCGGAGTCACACAGAATTCCTGGTTCCTGAGTCACCCGGAACTCCTGGTTACCGGAGTCACCAGGAACTTCCTTTTCCCGGAGTAACCCGGAACTCATTTTCCCGGAGTCACCCGGCACTCATTCTTCCCGGAGTCACCCGGAACTCTGGGTTCACTGAGTCACCCGGATCTCTGGGTTCCCTGATTCACCCGGGACCCTCTGTAACTTTGGCCAAGTGCAGGCTGTAACTCCCTGATGATGGTTTATGTAAACCGAAACATGTTGGAGCACCTATTATAACTTTAAATATTTTAATAGGTTAATATTTAAAATAATTGTGTGTATTAGTTGGACAATTAAACGACTTAATATTATCAGTGCATGGAGCAAACATGAAGATGAGGGACTTACCAGTATTCGTTTAAAACCACTGTTTACTCTCCTTAAAATATAATTACTTATGGGAGAAACTTCATGCTTCCAGGCATTTTAGACATGTCATATTTACAGAATTCTTAAAGAAATTATTGTCGTCCTCGTTTCTATCTCAAGTGTTACCAGGTAACAAGCTTCGTCGATTATAGATCAGTTGTTTAGCATATAGAAATTAACGTTTTGCAGGATCCTGTCTACAGGCCATAAATTCTTAAATTTCATAACTTGTACAAAATTTTTAAATTCCCCTGAAGCGTTCGTCAAGAGGTTTTTTGCACAAAAATAGGGAATTTAATTTTCTAGGTATTTATTTACATTCCCACACATATGCACTCAAACCGTCCTTCTTCCATTAACTTTTATATCGGTAGAAATGAAAAACTGCGAGGGCCGACAAGTGGAATTTTAATAATTGTAAGTCCATAAGTTAATGAGTTGAGATTTCAGAAAGCTTGATTTTGAATGTGTTATTAGACGCTTTTTATTCTGTTAAATTTTACGTAAAAGCCGACAAAATTACCGGATACCTCACACGACACACTACGTCAGTCTCTACACTCACTCAAGCACAGAATTCGGAGACAGAGCGTGGTGTGAAAAATCATTTTCAAGTCATGCGCATGTTTCCTAACTTGTTCTCTTCCTTTACTCCCATCTGTAATATTACGTGCCACTACAGGGTGTGGGAAGTCCTGTTTACTAGTCTCCTCACGTTCTCCCTCACCATCTAGCCCACCGCAGATCCTTCCGCATAACACGCACTCCCCCACACGCAATTACTTCACTAAAAACTGTTCAGTTTGCTCGCTTGCTTCCAGTATTCATGCCGTCCTTCGACAGTGCAAATACTTACACAGGCGGCATCACGCGAAGGGTTCATTAAGATTGGAAGTCCATTTCTTCTCTGAAACCTCGGTGCAGCTGCACCCACACCAAACGTCACAGAATGCGACTCGTTCCTTTTATCCCGCACATTGTTCTTTCTGCTTCTCACATGTCTTTATTTGTGCACAGAAAGAAACTGCACGATTTGCGCTCCTCGTCAGACATTAAGGTAATTTCACAACGAGAGGACATTATTAACAAAGCACATGGCATCCGAGGGAAGAAAGAGAAGTTCTTACAAGTAAACAGAAAATACTTACTTACTTACTTACTTACTTACTTGCTTACTTACTTACTTACTTACTTACTCCATGGTGCAGGGTCCTTCTTGAGCAGCTAACTGGTTTGGAGCTAGTCAAGAAATTCCCCGCATTTCACGGAAACCGAAAGTTCATTACCGCACTCACAAGCGTCCGCCACCTGTCCCTATCCTGAGCCAGCCCAATCCAGTCCATATACCCACATCCCACCTCCTGGAGATCCATCCTAACATTATCCACCCATCTACGCCTAGGTCTCCCCAGTGGTCTCCTTTCGTCCGGTTTCCCCAGCAAGACCCTATACACTCTCCTCTCCTCACTCATACCCTCCACATGCCCAGCCCATCTCATTCTTCTCGATTTTATCACCCGAACAATATTGGGTGAGGAGTACAAATCATTTAGCTCCTCGTTATGAAGTCTCCTCCATTCCCCCGTTACCTCGTCCCTCCTAGGTAAACAGAAAATACTACTTCTTCGAAGTCTTAGAAATATATATGAAAAGATCATTTTAAATCGATTCTAAATAAAGTAGATTCGGTGGGTGTGGACTGAATACCTTACGCTCAGGGACCAGTTTCGGGGTCTTGTGAATTTTGGTTCCACAAAATCCTAGAAATTTCTTGATGAAATATTAAATGTAAGTAATCCCTATATAGGCATGGCCAGGCCCTAAGGGCTGCAGACGTTTTCGGCTCCCAGAAGTTCTAGACGATCGGCACTTGAAAGTGGCAAGGTTGTTGGCGCTACGCACCAGCCGCCTTTACCCCTAGGATATTCCCCTGCCTTTCATTCAATTTAGAAGCTGGGTCAAACCAAAGGCCATAGTGCAGCCTGCAGGATTAAGTCAATGAAAATTACCAAATCACCCCTTGGAGAATCAAACCCGCAACCTGCCTACTTGTAAAGCGGTGCTTCAACCAACTGCACCACCACATACTCCGTTAACGTGGTATTATCTTGTCAAAAAAGGATCTGCTGCATTGAGTTATTCTCCATCTACAACAACCCCAATCATCAATTTTTATCAGGGGGCTGCAGGTTCCTCTAAAACATTCGCATGCCTATCAGACCACATGGGCATAATTCATGAAACACAATTATATTCATGGTTACCTCTACGAGTACTCCAAATATCTGAATACGTAACTTATTATTTTGTATAAAATTCACTATTTTGTCTTTTATATAAATGATTGTCTTAATGGATATTCAACCAATTCACCTACCCTGAAGGAGACAGAAGGTTCCCCTGATATGTCGGTGTATGTCTGCTACATTGCGTTAAGTTACATTCTATCTGGGCATTGACTGTGCGAGTCACAGGCGTAAGGCCTTAAATTTCATAATAAGCTAATTGTAAAAGGTAATGTTCATCCTATTGATTGTAATAATTATAGGGGCTTATCACTTTTGCCAACCACTTACAAAATTTTATCCAACATCCTGCTCTCAAGGTTAATTCCATATGCGAAGGAAATTATCGGGGATCATCAATATGGTTTTCGACGCAACAGGTCGAATATTGATCAAATATTCTGCATTCGCCAAATAATTGAGAAAAAATGGGAATACAATGAAGAAATTCATCAACTCTTTATAGACTTCAAGAAGGCTTATGATTCAGTTAGGAGGGAGGTCTTATATAAGATTCTCATTGAGTTTGGTATCCCTAGGAAACTTGTAAGGTTAGTAAAGATGAGTCTGACTGAAACA
>Ga0131853_10018640_pt1 | contig 12628 bp, 15 predicted proteins | sample TergutLab28metaG_FD_92764 | JGI IMG/M metagenome (GOLD analysis project Ga0131853, IMG submission 92764) | Labiotermes labralis P1 segment gut microbial communities from Petit-Saut dam, French Guiana - Lab288 P1 (version 2) (version 2) | ecosystem: Host-associated > Arthropoda: Insects >...
ATTCCTCCTAAAATTAATACTACCTAATAGTATAACATGTCCTGTGCATAAAAGCAAGTAAATTTTCGATGAACTTTATACACATTTTTTTGCAATACATCGCTCTATTGTTCCCCTAAATTGTCATTCCCTCCACCACAACGAAAAAATATGTCAAATTGCGCGCATTTTCATCCGCACAGCATTGACTTTCGCGCATTGATATGTTAAACTATCGAAAAAGACAGACAATGACAAGGATAATACCATGAATTTGCTGAACATGAAACTGCCCGCTCAGCTGGAAGAGTTGGCGCGCTGGCTGGCCGAAGACGGCGAAGAAGAAGATGCTCTTGAGAGCTACCTAAGCACACGCGGTAGCATCTTGTGCGCCACGGTTCCCGCAGCAGCAACGCCTATTTCGCATAACTTTGCTCCCCCGCCGCCGCATAGCACCCCGCAGCGCTTTGAGGTGATTGCCCCAGCGGAAAAAAAAACAGATTTATCGCTTTGCACGCCCAAAAGCCGCAAAGGCCTGCGTACGCTCGTGCGGGCGGCTTGTGGTGTTGTGGCTAGCCTGCTGGTGCTTGCCATTGCGCTCATCACATTGCCGCGCTTGTTTGGTGTAGAATGGTTTGTGCAATATAACAACAACATGCAGCCTCGCTTTGCGCATGGCGCTGTTGTGGTATATCGTAACACCCCTTTTGCGGATATTCCCCTCAATGCAGACATTGTATTCGTCAATGATAACACGCTGGTGCTTAGCCGCGTGGTTGGTCGCAACAGCACACAGCAAATCTTCACCACCCGTGATCTAGCCAACTCGCACGATAACCCGCTGGTGTTTGCCGACAGCGTGCGAGGACAAGTGCTGTTTGGCATTCCTGTGCTGGGTTATGCTATCCATCATCTGCATAGCACAACAGTACAATTGATAGTGGCAGGTGTGTTGTTTATGCTTGGAATAGCGTTGTTTATGCTTGGCCGCAAGATGAAACACAGTGCCGCCAAAGAAATAGCCGAGCTTGATGACATTCTCAGTGATGATTTTTTTGCCAATCTAAACTTGGCATAACTCACATGTAATAAGCAGGGACGGATTCACATCCATCCCTGCATTTTTATTTAAACCCCTGCCATGATAAATTAGGATAACGTTTTTGTGTGCCGGATTTGCGCGGCACACTGCTGTTGTTGCTGCGACCGCCGCACGCCGCCGAAAGCTCGCTGGCAGCGCTATCATGATAGGCCTGCACGCGATATTCCACATAAGAGGTCTGCGGCACATCTTTGTGCAAATAGGCACAGTCAAGCGTGTGACCAATGACACTGAATTCCTCGCTTTGGTCATAGCGGGCATAGACAACATAAGCTGCGGCAGCGCGCGCTTGGTTCCAGCGCAATTCAACGATGTCGTTATCTTGCGGCGTGCAGCGCACGTTTTGCGGGGTTTCGGGCGCTGGCAAAGGCGGAAAACTCTCCGCTTCGGCCATGTTCCCGGCCTGGCTGGTGCGGCCATTATGCACGGCCTGCACAAAGTAATAATACTTGGTCATCGGCTCAGGCACGGCATCAAGGTAATATGTTTCACAGGTTTCGCCCACCATAGCATAGCCACTCCATGGGCTTTCGCTGCGATAAACGCGGTATTCCACGCCACTGTGTAGCGGCTGCCAATGCAGGGCAATATACCGCGAGCCATGCGCAAACGCACGCAATCCCGTTGGTGCCTGCAATTGCGGAGGTTCTGGCGGTGCAGGCGGGCAAGGCAGCTGCGGTGCAGGTGCATAGCAAGGGCTTTGGTTTTCACTGGACTTTGCAGGCTGTGCAGCAGGCAGAGTTACAGTGGCATGGTCACACGGGCGGCTTTTGCCATGCTGATTATAGGCCGTGACGCAGTAGTAATATGTACGGCCGGGTTGAGTGGTGGTGTCCACAAAGGCGCGCTCGGCCACGGCGGCAATGGGCTGCATGTTGCCAGGCTGGCTGCCACGCAGGATGATATAGCCATCAGCACCTTTGGCCTGCCGCCACTGCAGAGCCGCATGGTTATCTTGATAGCAACGTGCGGTGAGGCGGCTTGGCGGCGGCGGTGGGTCGGCAGCAACCTGTTGCTGCTCATAGCCCGACTGGAACGCAGCATATTGCTGCGTGGGCGCACCATTTCCCCATGGGTAATGCGTGTGTTGGTCCATCGCGCATTCCTCCATATATTAATCTGTCTATATTACTATATGCCCATGTACGCAAAATTGCCCCTTGCGCACGAAAAAAAGCCCCCATGTGGGGACTTAATTTTGTTTTCGCTGTTTCATCTAAAAGGTACATGCTTGCGTGTGGTGAATCTGCTGCCGTATTTTTCATGCAGCAGATTGCGAAAGACTTCCTGCTCATGTTCAGTCATGTCTTTTTTGGCAAACATCGAAATGCCACCATGCGCAGGATTTAGCGTGAAAAACGTGGGGAATTCCCATGCACTGACGAAATAACCATATTGCAATATTGAGGCTTGGTGCGTCACATGCTGAGCACTACCGGTATATGCAATGTGTTCATATGTAAACGAAAAGGTTTCTTGTAGTTGCACTTCGCTCCATTTGTTTTGCAACATGCGCAATGGGCGTTTACTCAGTGAAAAATAAGCAAACAGCGCCGCCAGCAGCAAGAAAAACATCCCAAACATTGCACTAGGAGAATCTTGATCAAGAATGCCCATGACAACGAACATCGCAGAAAGCAGTGCAAATAAAGCAAACCCGACCCAAAGCTTACGGTTGTTTCTCGCATGAATAAAATCGGTAAGCGTTTCAGCGTCTCGCGCGGCGTGCAGGGTGAGGATGGGGTCGTTCATGATAGCTCTCCAAAATGACACGGGCGGATTTGCATCCGCCCCTACAGTTTCATCAAATTTACGCCTTGTTCGCGCAACCCAGCACAGTTTTAATTTTGTGTGCAACCATCGCTTCAATTGCTGCACGGGCGGGGGTCAGGTACTGCCGTGGGTCAAAGTGAGCGGGATTTTCACTCAGGTGCACACGCAGAGCGGCGGTCATGGCCAAACGCAGGTCGCTGTCGATGTTAATCTTACATACCGCGCCGCGAGCAGCCTGACGCAACATGTCTTCAGGGATACCGATGGCATCTTCAAGGGCGCCGCCCAAGCTGTTGATTTGCCGCACGAATTCTTGCGGCACACTGCTTGCACCGTGCAGCACAATGGGGAAGCCCGGCAGACGGCGAGCCACTTCTTCCAAAATATCAAAGCGCAGCTGGGGTTCGGTGCCCGGCTTAAATTTGAACGCGCCGTGGCTGGTGCCGATGGCAATAGCCAGACTATCAACACCCGTGCGGGCAACGAATTCTTCCACTTCTTCGGGCTTAGTGTAGGCAGCGTCTTCTTCGCTGACGTTTACATCGTCTTCCACTCCGGCCAATTGACCCAGCTCGCCTTCAACAGTCACGCCGTGAGCATGAGCATATTCCACCACTTGCTTGGTGACTTTGATATTTTCCTCAAAGCTGTGGTGCGAGCCGTCAATCATCACGCTGGTGAAGCCGCCATCGATGCAGCTTTTGCAGGTTTCGAAGTCTGGGCCGTGGTCAAGATGCAATGCGATGGGCAAACCGGTGGTTTCCACAGCTGCCTCAACCAGCTTGACTAAGTAAGTATGATTGGCGTAGGCGCGTGCGCCTTTGCTCACCTGCAGCACCAGCGGCGCATTGAGCTTTTGTCCGGCCTGCACAATTCCCTGAATGATTTCCATGTTGTTGACATTGAACGCGCCAACTGCGTAGCCGCCCTCATAGGCTTGCTCGAACATTTTCTTTGTGGTGACCAGTGGCATAGTTTTGCCCTCCTATTTGTTAATACAAGATATTATAGCACAAATGCGGAGAAAGTGCAAGAAAAACTTGCGCCATGTCCACATATATGGTATAATGGTGTGTGAAAGTGAGGGATATGTATGAGCGAACAACCCATTCTAGCTGTACATGAACGCATGAGCGAACAACATGCCCCGCAAAAGGCACTAAGTCGCAGCAACAAGCGCAAACGCCATGAGGACAACAACACAAATGAATTACATCAATACTTTTTGATGAGAGGGAAACTCGGGGGCTTATTTGTTGCTGTAGGTTTGCTCTCTGCGGGCAGTTGGATTGTTGACCTAGTATTGTTTATCGTGGTTGCAACTGTTGCGTTTTCTGCGCTGATTGCTGTAATGGTATACGAAAAATCTCGCGCAAAAAGAGCTGTGCACACCACTACCGTGTTCTACGAACAAGGCATTGATGAACACATACAATTTGAGAGAAAGCCAGAATTTAGACGCTACAAACGCTACAACGAAATTGCACAAGTTGTTGAAACGCACGTTGATTTCCTCATTGTTTTCGGCACAACACCAGAATATATCCCGCGCGGTTTGGTGGTGCCAAATAAAATCATTTTGCTAAAGCGAAACATGCACCCTGACCAAATTAACGAGTTGCGCGCACTGTTCGCCCGCAAGTTTGGCGAGCAATTCAAAGGAGTAAAATGAGATGAACGAGCAACCCATTTTGGTCATTGTGGAAAACATGGACGAAGACAAGATGATGGAATTGGCAACCGGAGCGAAGAAATTTGGCAAACGGTCTAACTGGATTTCCACCATATTTGCAGTGGTTATTTTATTGGTGCTGCATTTTGTGGTGTGGCCAACAAACCATTGGATTTCTCTGGTGGTTGGCTTAGTCATTATCGCCGTTATCCACGTGATTTTGCATGTGCGACACAAGAAAAAGCCGGTGAACATCCACGGCACCACAGCGTTTTTTGAACACCATATTCACGAAGTTAGTTCACGCAACGGCATGGTATTGGTCAATCGCCAAAAGTCTTATGAAAAAATCAAACTGGCTGTGGAAAAGCACGACACATTTCATATCAAATACGGCAACGTGCTCAACAAAAATGTTCTACACAAAACACACCTGTCTGACGAGCAAATTTCCGTGCTGCGCGACTTGCTTGTGCGCAAGCTGGGCGATAAATTCAAGGAGATGACCTAACCATGTTCTTCACCGCAGTGTATAACATCGTCAAGCAGATTCCGCCGGGCAAGGTCGCGACTTATGGGCAAATTGCCGCCATGGCAGGCAACCCTCGCATGGCGCGGCAGGTTGGCTGGGCACTGGCCGGCTGCCCCGATGACAACATCCCCTGCCACCGCGTGGTGAACCGCCACGGCGGGTGCAGCTCTGCGTTTGCCTTCGGCGGCTATGACGTGCAGCGCGAGCTGCTTGAAGCCGAGGGCGTGGGGTTTACGGCGGCGGGCAATGTGGATTTAGCGGCGCATTTGTGGAATGGCGAGGAAATTGAATGATGATTTTGATTCAAGTTGCCGTTTTGTGTTTGATTGTGGTGGCAGCCTTGCTAATAGGTCTTCATTATCACAAGCATGATAAAAAACGCACGGACGATGAAAAAAAGTTTTCCTTTGTAGCGTTCGTCATTGGTCTATTTCTCATCGTAGCTGTGTTTGTATTGCCAATCATTGCCGAACATGTGCCATTTACCCAACCTGCAAGCACATCACACACAACATCATACGACCACCATCTAGAAACATATCCTGACGAGGATAAAAGCCAAGACATAAATATTGATGTTGAAACTGACCAAACGCACACCCCACGCCCCAATATATTGCGACACTTGCGCAATTGGATTAACGAAAGAATACCTCGAGAAAGCACGGTTTTTTGGTGGGTTTTCGTTGTTGTTTTTGGACTTCTGACTGTCTTTTTCGTTTGTTGGACATTTTTGTTGCTATTGATTGTAACCTGCGAAATCATAGGTCTGAATCTTCACGGCGTGATGTTTGAGGGAGCATTTGCCTTACTTTCCCTTGTGCCAACTTTGCTATCTAGTTTTGTATTTTATTCTCTACTTTCGCAACTTTGGTAAACGCTTAAGTTTTTCGTCATATTATACACATATCAAGGAGATTCCCCATGATTCAAACCGACAACATCAGCCTGCAGTTCGGCGGGCGCACCCTCTTCCAGCACGTGGACATCCAGTTCACGCGCGGCAACTGCTATGGTCTGATTGGCGCGAACGGCGCAGGCAAAAGCACGTTTTTGCGCATCCTCAGCGGCGAAATTGAACCCACCAAGGGCGACATTCACATGACCCCCGGCGAGCGTCTGAGCGTGCTGGAGCAAGACCATTTTAAGTACGACGACCAAACCGTGCTGCGCACCGTGCTGTTGGGCAACAAACCCTTGGTCGCCGTGATGGACGAACTGGCCGAGCTGGACACCAAAGGCGAAAACATGACCGACGAAGACGGCTTACGCTCCAGCGAGCTGTGGGAGCTTTACGCCGAAATGGAAGGTTGGAGTGCCGAAAGCGACGCCGAAATTCTGCTGAACGGGCTGAGCGTGACCAATGAGTTCCATCACATGAACATGGCCGACGTGCCCAATGACGTGAAGGTGAAGGTGCTGCTGGCCAAGGCGCTGTTCGGCAACCCCGACATTCTGCTGATGGACGAACCAACCAACCACTTGGACATCGAGGCCATTCATTGGCTGGAAGAGTTTTTGCAGGAACTGAACAGCACGGTCATCGTGGTGAGCCATGACCGGCACTTCCTCAATCATGTGTGCACCCACACGGTGGACATCGACTTTGGCAAGATCACCATGTTCATGGGCAACTATGATTTCTGGTATAGCTACACGCAAATTGCCCAGCGGCAGCTGCGCGAGCAAAATAAGAAAACTGAAGAAAAAATCAAAGAACTGCAAGAGTTTATTCAACGATTTAGTGCCAATGCAAGTAAATCTAAACAAGCCACCAGCCGCAAAAAATTGCTGGATAAAATCAAACCTGAAGAAATGCCTGTGAGCACACGGCGTTTTCCATATGTTGACTTTAAACCCGAGCGCGCTGTAGGTAATGAACTACTCACGGTCACCAAGCTCAGCCACAGCGTGGGCGGCCGCAAAGTGCTGGATAACGTCAGTTTCACTGTTCAGCCACGTGAAAAAGTGGCCTTTGTGGGCAACGATGCCATTGCCAAAACCACGCTATTTAAAATCCTTGCGGGCGAAATCGAACCCGACGAGGGTACAATCAAATGGGGTGTGACCACCAGCCAGAGCTATTTCCCTAGCGACAACGGCAAGTACTTCGACGGCGTTGAAGACAGTCTAGTGGACTGGGTGCGGCGCTACAGCGACCTGATATTTGAAACTGATGTGCGTGGCTGGCTTGGTCGCCTGCTCTTCAGCGGCGAAGAAGGCGTGAAGAAAGCCCGCGTGCTCAGCGGCGGCGAGCGCGTGCGCATGATGCTCATTCGTATGATGCTCAGCGGTGCCAACGTGCTGCTGCTGGACGAACCCACCAACCACCTTGACTTGGAAAGCATTCAGTCGCTCAACGAGGGGTTGCAACGATTCCCCGAAAGCGTGTTCTTTACTTCGCACGACCACCAGCTCACGCAAACCTTGGCCACGCGAGTCATCAACCCCACGCCGGGGCAGTGGTATGACAAAAAGGGTGGGTATGATGTGTATTTAGAGGAAATGGCGGCGAAGAAGGGGAAGAAGTGAGGTGTGCAACATGAAAAAAATATTTTCGACTTTACTAGTTTCGCTTTTGTTGAGCGCCGTGGCTTTTGTGCCAGCAAGTGCGCAAGACGCGCAAACGCAACAATTCGAAATGCCAACACGTGCAGTAACTAGCATTGAAGCGGTGTGGAATGGACAGATACAATTTCATCGCTGGACCTTGACACCAAGTTTTGGACCAAGTAACGTAGCACTAATACTCCACTTTATAGACGGCACGTCTGAAATACTAACGCATTGGCGCGTTACTGACTCTGATTGGTTTTGGACGGTACATGTTGAGCATTGCTACATCAGCAATACCGTAGTCCTTGTTTATGAAAATTCCAATATCCGCGATGCGTTTTTGCAAGAACATGAGCTGACATTCCTTGATTGGGATATGTGGGATAAGTATTTCGCAACCTTACCGCGAACAATTCCATTTGATTTCCCTGCAAATTACGTGGAAACTTATGTTGATGGCTTTCGACCGCTGCAAACGCTTGCCTTGGACGAACGGGTAACCGCCTACGGCATTGACGTTTTCGCATTCATCCCACAAACAAGCAGAGTTTTTCAGTTTCAATCTACGGCTAGCCAACCATTTGCCATTTTAAACGCCGAATGGGAACAAGTACCCGTTGCCGGCTGGACTCTGTTTGGTGTGCGCCTCGTTCGTTTGGAAGCCGGAAACACGTATTACTTGATTGTTTGGGGTGAAGACGACTGCGAAAACCAAGTTACATTCAATCACGCAAATTGGTTGCAGCGACTCACAGCGCGGCTACCCAATTGGATAAGACGGCATCATGCGCCACGGCTACAACGGTTGCTTTATGGCTGGTATGTGTAGATTTTTATAACGCAGACGCGGGGAGCAATGCTCCCCACTGGTTTTTTGTTTGCCTAGAATAGCCCCACCACCGCAAGGCCCATCAGCAGCACCCCGCCCAGCCAGCTAAGATTAAACGGCAACTTTTTCGCCACGCCATTGCCCAAGCAGCTGCCCAGCCAAAGCGCGGCAAAGCCCACCACTAGCGAGCATAAAATCACCGCAGGCTTGTTCACTTGGCTCATGGCCGCGCCAAAGCCCACCGCAAGACCATCCAGCGAAAGCGCAATCGCCAAAGCCGCAGCCTCACCCAGCGTAAGCACACGTGAGCCATCGATATCTGCCGCCTGTGGATTGGCACATAAGTGCAAAATGAACTTGAGGTCGAAAGCGGAGAACTGCAGTTCGCGCTGAAAATCGCGGTGCCGTTGCACAATCATGCGCACAATGCTGCCCGCAAGCTTGTAAAATCCCAACAAAAAGAGAATGGCAAAGCCTAACCCTGCCGCTAACCCCTCCGGCAGCCATGCAGTGACTACCCTGCCCAGCAGCAATGATATCGTTAGAAATCCCGCACAGATAAAATTAATGGCATGCATGGAACGCGCAGGCATTTTAATCTTGTTGCTGCCATAGGCAAAGGCGGCCGCAAAGGCGTCTGTCGAAAGCGCAGCAGTGAGCATCATGGCCTCCAATATGAGGAAAACAACACGCAGAACGATGCCCCCTTAACATACTATTATCATAACAGTATATGACACGCAGGCGCGAAGCGTTCGCCAGACCTGAAAGGAGAACACCCATGAAAAAACTGTTGACTATCCTGTTGGCTGTGACTATGATAACAAGCTTGTTTGCCTTGCCCGCAGCCGCGCAACCCGAACAAGCACTCCCCGGCATCACTGGCATGACCTGGGAAGGCCAAGGTGGCTGGTGGGCAAGCCTTGATGAAGCCGCCCTGGCTTGGGCAGACGTGTTTGTGCCGCATCAGCATGAACAATACCGCGAATTTGGTGCGATTATTTATCGCAGCTTTAGCTGGCGAAACTTCCGCTGGGGCTACACCTTTTCGCAAACCGTGCGCGGCGAAGAGTACATGGTGATGCCCCTGCCACCCGCACATGTCATTCGCAGGCCATTTCGCGCCGCTGGGTCAATTCACACGCATCCGTATTGGTCATCCAACCATTTTTCGGGGGGCGACCTTGATTCGGCACACGCATGGCAGAGCGTTGCGCACTTCTCCTATGTTGCCGGGCCGCAAGGCTGTGTGCGCCGCTACGATGCCCGCACGCGCGAGTTTGAGTTGGTTCGCAACAACATGAATCCCCAGCCTGTGCTGGATGAAGTGGCATGGTTTAACCAAGCCCACGGCGGCACGGGCGAGTTGATTGCCACCGTCACCGCTCCGCAAGAAGTCACCATCACCGGCCACGTGACTGATGCGCAAAGCAATCTTTGGTTTGGTGGATTCGCCCTGTCCGATATTACAATACGACTAAACGCAACGATAATTGCACATCCAAGTTATAGCAGTTCGTTGATTAGTGACTCTCGCAATGAAAGCAAGATATATATTGACGGCGGTTTGTTGCAATCCAACGGCAATGCAATTGTGACGAATAACATCACCAGCACATTAACCATCAACGGCGGCGAAATTGTCGGCGGTGTTATCGCTTCCGGTCGATTGAACTTCTTTGACGGTACGGTGAATACTGCAAGCAGTCGTTTGCAGGCAAATGCAATATATATTAGCCCGCAAGCGCAACTAACCACGCCAAACCCACCTTGGATTACCATGCACACCAACGCTGATTTCACCACGATGACCGTAATAGAAGAATCGTTTTCGTGGCGGCCTCAAACTATCTATCTGCGCCCGGGCGATACCCTCATCATCGAAGAAAGTGCATCATTGGATGTTGGTAACTGGGGCAGTATTTTTCTGCTTGGCGGCACGCTGGTGATCGACGGCGAACTGCTAGGCGAAATCGAAATCGTGCGCGGCACCATCACAGGCCAAAACGCAGGCGAGCTTGCCGGTACACATGCACCGTGGTACGACAGACTGCCCGGCTGGCTAGATTTCTTCCTGCGCTACTTTACGTTTGGCTTCCTCTGGTTTGGCTGGCTATAAAAACCACCCCCGAGCTTCATCGCTCGGGGGTTTAACTATGCTATTTCACCTTAAATGTGCAAATTTCGTAAGACTTAATCGTAAAGCGGATTTCGCGCCCGTCAAACACCACGGGCTCCCTAGCCGTTTGTCAAGAGTTTTTTCACCGCTTGAACGCAAAAACGCCCATGAAGTGGGAAGTAATATCCCTGTTCATGGGCGTTACTGTTCAAAATTTCGGTTATTACAATCGTTGGTATTGCAAGGGGTTACACGGCGTTATGCTTATTCGGTACGCTTTGAATACACAAACCATGTAATACTTGCACTTAGCAAAGGCAGTGAAATTCGTGCTGCCAAAATGCTATATGGAAACCACCAAACAAGAGAGAAAGTCCAACCAAACCCAAACATAGTTGGTATAATCAAACTAGATACGCCTATAATTATGGTTAGCAACACCCAAGCAGTAACAAGTGATACTCTTCTTTTTGTTAATGGGTAGTTTTTATTTGACTTTCTTCTGTTTAGACCAAGAATGAAAAACAAAACAGCCAATATACTTACTATAACTGTAGAGAAAGTTGCAATCATATCCGTAATTTGGATTGAACCCCTGCGATACGTTTGCGAGGTATTTCCATCTAAAATATCTCTAATGCCGTGTATCATGCTAACATTCGTACTAGAGCTATTTGACAATAAAACTATACCAATTTGTTCTTCTGGAAATAAGGTTAGGTTTGTTGCAAACGCTGGATTCCCACCTGCATGTCGGATAAAAGTTAAGTCCGAATCTACAATCCACCCTGCCGCATAGTATGCACCATTACGCACAACAGACTTGTCACCCTCGTGCGACCTTGGAATAAGTGCGTGGAAGATTTCTGGAATATCTTCTACTACTCCTAATTGTATGCCTATCCAACGTGCCATATCTTGGGGGGAGGATATAAACCATCCACTAGGGATTGAACCCCTAAACTCATAAATCATGTGGCATTGTGATAAAAAAGGATAGACGATACCCTTGAGCTAATTGACCTGTTTCTTTCGCCCTATTCCGATTAGCAAAGGTTTGATTTAGCCCTAATGGTCTAAACACTTGTTCTTCCATGAAATCCTCAAAACTTTGCCCCAATACAACTTCTATTACTAAACCTAATATATCGTAATTGACTGTTCCATACTCGAATCGAGTGCCTGGTTGAAAAGCTAATTCAGCATTATTGGTTGACTCAACTGTTTTTTGCAACATATCTGGTGTGCTGCCGGGAGAAACGACATCCGTATGTCTGCTATTTACGATGCCACTGGTATGATGTAAAAAATGATTCAATGTAACATACTGCATATCAATAGGTCGTCCTCGATATTGCAATGTAAACCACGGCAAATATTCAACGATTGAATCATCCAAAGATAAAAACCCTTGTTGTTCTAAAAGCAAAACCCCAAGACCTGTAAAGGCTTTGCTTAATGAGGCCAGTTCAAACAGAGTGGTTTCATCAACCTGTATTGCCCCCGCGCGATTGGCATATCCCGATGAAAAGAAAAACACTTCATCTTCAATAAGTATAGAAACAGAGATTCCCGGCGCACCAGATATGCGGCGAGCATCTTCTAGTAGTGACTGTATCGCTGTGTGCTGTTCGTTTGACAATGCCGAAACTGGTATAATAAGTCCGAGTAATAGCGTAAGTGCCATGATAAGGAATACTATTTTTTTACTCATTGTGATTCTCGCTGCTCCTAGTATAAAATTGTCACGCCGCCCACGTCAAGATCTTTGTAGCCATCATAGAGGTACTCATACTCTCCTACTGCTTTGTAGACACATTCGCGCATTTGCCATGTCACAGTAAATTCCACATCAGTGAAAATGCGTTTTTTAGCTGCTGCAATTTGTTGTTACATAGTTGATCAAACGAGAAAATGCCACGCTGTTTGCCTTTCACGCCCTCGCACCAGTCGTTCACATGTGCTTCCATTGCCTCCACGGAGGATACAGCTTTGCGTTGTTGTTCAGTCATGGTCATTCCCCTTCCCTATAATGTTTTCATTATACCACGGCTTGCACAAAAAAG
>Ga0131853_10018641_pt1 | contig 12628 bp, 10 predicted proteins | sample TergutLab28metaG_FD_92764 | JGI IMG/M metagenome (GOLD analysis project Ga0131853, IMG submission 92764) | Labiotermes labralis P1 segment gut microbial communities from Petit-Saut dam, French Guiana - Lab288 P1 (version 2) (version 2) | ecosystem: Host-associated > Arthropoda: Insects >...
CGGCCGCCTTTACCCCCAGGAAATACTCCTGGTACTCATTTCTGTTAGAGGCTGAGTCGACCCCAGGGACATAGTGCGATCGGAAGGATTTTATGTCAATGAAAAATCCACTGACACCAGCTGTGATCGAACCAGCGACCTTCCGACTTGTAGCACAGCACCTTAACCACCGTGCTACCGTGGTCCCCATAGTGTTGTGTACGACGGCCAATAAATAACAAATTGTTATTTAATTAAGGTTTCAACCCTACAGTATGGTACTTAGGACGTCAGTTGGGTCTAAGACGGACGAGGTAACAGGACATTTGAAAAAATAAACAACGAGGAGCATCAAAACTGTACTCCTCGCCAAACGTTATCCGGATGGACAAATCTAGAAGAACGAGATGGGCGGGGCATGTGGAACGCATATGAGAGAGAGAGAGAGAGAGAGAGAGAGAGAGGAGGTGCATACAGGCTTGTGGTGGGGAAACCTGAGGAAAACAAACCATTTGGAAAACATAGGAGTAGATGGGAGAATTATGTTAATATCGATTGTCAAGAAATCTGTTAGGAGGGGGTAAACTGGATTGCTCTGGCTCAAAATAGGGACAAATGGTGGGCTCATATGAAAGCGGTAATGAACCTGCGGGTTCCATAAAATGTGGGGAAATTCTTGGCTGGGTGAGGAACAGTTTATTAGGTTTTCAGGAAGGACAGCCATTAACCCAAATTACATAATGTAGAATGACGGAATGATCAGTGGCGCTGTTCAGGGTACTGTAAAAGAATTGTCCTGCATCGATGTACAGAAATAGCCTCATTTCGTACAGTTACTCCGACGCCCGAAACGTCAAACTCGGGACTCCCTGAATGTAAAACAAGAGTGCTAACCAGTCACCAGACATTGACATTTCACATTACTCTCTGAATTATGCAGGTTTATTTCAGTTCCCATTTTTAAATTGAGCATTCTATTGGTCCGTTTTGTATTAACTGCCTACACCGACACTTTCAGTTCACTTTAAAAATTCATCATGATTGGCTGTTTTGTGAAATGCAGCCAAAAGCCAGAATTATTAAACGAATTTCTGGCTAGCAGAGTGCCACCACTCCACTCCTGCACCGGCTTATTGAACATTTGGAAATCTCTGCATTATCATGAGTGGAAACAAGCACGCCAATAACATGCACACAAGCGCTGCTTCTGCAAAAAGTCTAATTTAGACTTTTGAATATAATCGCCTTAACACAGAAGTTCGCTTTGCTTTGTAATTAATGAAGACCGCAGTCCACATAACAGACTGTAAAGCAGGGAGTAGCTGTCACTGCTTGGCTCTCTGTTTTCGTCACAGCAATCAGTTTCAAGAATTCGTACGTTTATGTGGTGGTGGTGGTGGTGGCGGCCGGGATGGTAGAGGTGGAGGCGGGGTGGTGGCGGTGGTGCTGGTAGAGGTGGTGGCGGGGATGGTGCCGGGGTTGATGGTGGTGGTGGTGGCGGCGGCGGCGGCCGGAGTGGTGGCGGGGATGGTGGTGGTGGTGGTGGTGATGGCGGGTATGGTGGTAGCGTGGTTGGTGGTGGTGATGGCGGCGGGGATGGTGTGATGATGGCGGGGATGGTGCCGGCGGAGTTTGTGGTGGCGGCAGGGGTGTTGGGGGTGGTGGTGGTTACTGTTTATATTTTCCTTCAAGTAACTGGTCACTAAAAACTCGTTATTAATGTTTTCGTGCAAACAAAATTAAATATCTAGCGAGGCCCAAGAAACTGGCTAAGCACAGTCTGTAATTCATTGGCCTATAATGATAATAACGTGACGTGTCAGGCTAAATTCAATTAAGTTTCAGAGACTGACTCTGTCTCCATCACATCGGTCACAGTCAGCCTCCGAAAAGTCGGTTGATTTGAACCATCTGACGCAGCAGCCAGCCCAAGTAGATTTTATTGAATTCCGTCGCCACCCCCCCCCCCTCACACACACATACTCACACTCACACTAAAGGTGTATTATATGCGTTGTTTCCATGCTGATTATAAGAACAAACCACATGAAAGCTTCTGATCTGTCTTTCAAACGGCGACTTTAACATTAGGACGCTGTACAGCGACCGTGATAGAATGGATGGATGGATGGATGGGTGGATGGATGAGTATGGAGGTAGGGTGGAATCACACTGATAGGAGGAAACCGAAGTAATCGAAGAAAAACCTGACCCATTGCCAGTTTGCCCACAAATTCCACATGGACTGTCCCGGAATCTACTCCGGTGACAGGCCGGCAATTAATGCCACAGCCACGGTACAGCCTGTCTGTTGGTCTGAACATTCTATCGGCACAATATTTCAAATATTAGCTGAGTAAAATGCACAGAATGCTACATCTGCTCACACCGGTATTTCGCAGTTCAAAAAAAAAACTCTTTTCATACATCCTGTACCTCAATCAACCGTCCAACACCGCAACTACAAGTAGAAAAACGGATTGTGATTACAATTCATATTAGGAATGTACCCCAAAAGATGTTGAGCCCATTTAATTTCTCTTCGTACGAGATGTGCAGTTGCTGCTGCCCAGATATTTTGCAGCTTTACGAGTCTCCAAAAAGCGGCTACCAGTTCACACATAACAACGCAAATTCCATACAAATTTATATTTTATGTGAAACACTTTTCGAAATATTAATAAAAAATAAGACAAATGATTACTGGCCTATTTACCGCTAACACGTAACAAAGTTACAAATATTACGATGTCGCGTCATTTCAACTGGTCCAGTCACCGACGTTTCGGAGGACCATGGTGCTCCCATGTTCAGGGTTAAGTAGTCTTGGAATGGGAGTAATATCCCAGAACACTTTATATTTTCATTATAGCCACTGTGAGAAACTCAAATGTACTGCATGTGCTACAAATTAGGCTCATTAAGACCACACACACTCAAACGGTAGTGCAACATGGCTGTGGTGTACACTCGATCTCAGAGTTTAAAACAGAAACGTTCTTTTTGACGAATTCAGACAACCTTTAGTGTGCGCAGGTAAACACCCACGTGTTTTTATACTTCGGCAATTCATAACAATGACTGGCCTCCTTCACATACCGGTGACCATGTGTTTCAGAACAGATATGCGGCAGATATGATGCAGAACAGGAGACCTGGAAATGGGAGGAACATTGACTGTTAAGGATCATAAGATTGAAGTTATCAGGAGATTTAAATACCTTGGGACAGTAATAAATGATAGCAATGATGAAACGGAAGAAATCGGAGCTAAGATCATGGCAGCTAATAAAGCCTAGAGCTCCCTGCAAACCATATTTCGATCTAAACAAATCCATCGAAACAACAAACTAAGATTGTACAAAACAATTAAGCCACTATTGTGCTATGGAAGTGTGGCCTGGACACTAATACAAACAGCAGAGCAGAGGCTAAACACGTCTGAAAGGAAAATATTGCGAAGAATATATGGCCCAATACAAGAGGGGGACGCTGGCGTCCCAGATGGAACAGCGAATTGTACAGTTTACATACAGTGAGCTAAACATTGTGGAGGACACTAAAATCAGAAGATTAGGATGGGCAGGTCATATAATAAGAATAGAAGAAGAAAGGATTCCAAAAAAGGTCTTAAACGGAAACTTCTACACCACAAACCAGTGGGAAGACCAAGAACCAGATGGGCGGATGTGGTCCAGAGGGATGCATTACAACTGCTGGGGATAGGAGGATGGAGGAGAAGACCTGAAAATAGGGATAAATGGAGGCGTCTTATGAGGAAGGCCAAGGCCCGGAAGGGACTGTAGCGCCATAGTTGGATGGATGGATGGATGCAGCAACGCAGGCAATGGGGCGTTCCTTCAGGGATGCATAAACTTCTTTAAAACCACAGGCCACTCAGACACGACTGATTTGGCGAAGTGCCAAAAAGTTTTTATTTAAACATAACATTAGTATGTTCAAAATATATCGATATTACGTCTTATTAAACGTTCCACGGGTCCCTTACCGATGGATCGAGGGACGAAATTGGTCCGCGGACCACAGGACGCAGGTCAACGTATTTTATGAACATACTTCCGGACTGCAACATCAGAATAATCCAGACGCGGGCTGGCATCAGTCTCTTTCAAACAGGGAATGCTGTTGTAGCCCGCAAGGTAGAGAGTGTGAATGAATAATGGGAACCTGCCCTCTTTACCCACTCATAGCTCCACTAGCAGTGCGAACCATTGCAGTTTCAGGCTGATTAACGTGAGCGAACAGACACCGGTACCCACCAAGGGTCGAAAAAGGGGGATAGGGTGGAGGGAGGAAGAGGTCTCGTCTAACTAATTAGTACGAAACTCAACCATGGATGCATCAAGCAGCATTGGAGGAGTTGCGGGGTGCGGATTAGGGCATATACAATTCAGCGAGTGGCATCACCACAGTTAATTGATCACATACGTGAAGGGTTAAAAACACTTTAGTTATACCCATGGGGGTGTCCTTTTTTAACGGGTTTCCCCGTGCTGGACCACATCACACCAACTGCTCACGGTAGAGCGATGTTCTACAGACATTCCACGGCCAGCCCTGTACTTTGCACTCACGACGGCCCGGCAAAACTCGAATTTTGTGCCAATCGGAACTGAGTGTACATACGATTAACTGCCGTATCTACATACGTACAGGAAGTCCGGCTGAAATGTAGACTCCAACACACTGGAACCTGATCGGGTAGCATAACTGCCCCGCTAACTGTTATCGTCCAGCAGTATTCTTCCCCAATATTCATGATATAACACAATCACTCCAGCAAGGGAAAACTCTGCGTGCATTTGAAGACGTTATCACTTTTTTAACTTTTTTTAAACTGCTTAAGTCTGAAACTGTGGAAGTCGGGGAGCGGGGCAGGGGGTGACTATCAACAGATTCCACGCTGTTTATTTCCACAGACAATTATCACGAAGAAAACGCGCTACGCGACAACAACAACCGAATATGCTCGCGTTTTATGTCACTGGGGGGCCGGTGCGTTGCATGGATGCAATCGCACCGATGAACACAGAAGTTATGCACATGATACTCGAAGGCGTGACTCATAAGTTTAAGAATAAACAATAAAACAAGTAAAATATCTGGAAACAATAATTAACCCTTTCATTACTGTCTTCACTCAACTGTGGCATCAGCCAGTTTTCTAACACGTTTCACGGACTTATGAATAAAATAATACATACGTACATAATGCATATGTATGACACATATTTACATATACTCAATTGAATTGTTACTTACTACACAGTATGGTGTCATAGATATGCATTACAGTATACGTGTGTGTGTATACACACACACACACATACATACACGTACTTGTAGACAGAGAGAGATGGTTCTACTATTGGCAAGCCACTATCGTAGAGCCCAAACAATGCAATAAAAGACATACACGGAGTCTAACGAAGATACTTGAAATGTTTAACTTCATAGAATCGTGAAGTTTTAGAAAGAAGAAACAAAAAAGTGTGCATTGTAACGTACATTTTTGGAGCGCGTTCGTAAAATTGCGAAAAGCGACTATTACCTTCGTCGTGTCTGTCCGTCCGTCCGTCTGTCCGCAAGGAACATCTCGGCTCCCACAAGACGGATCTTCATGAGATATTGACATTTGAGTATTTTTTCCGAAAAAAAAACTGTCCAAAAAATTTCAAGTTTCATTAAATTCGTACAAGAAAATTCTGCACAAGAGCACGGCCACGATAAAGATTACAGCCTATTTGGTATAAGGCATAAAGCGATCTACCTGCCCAGCTGCTGCTTCCCTATGAATCCTATTTATTTTCATGCACAGAACTGCAATTACTGTGACACTCATCCCTGCACAATGTCACCGACTGAAATAAGAGATTGTGGTGATACGCCCTTCCGTTTTGGAGCCTAAACTTGGTGACAAGTCAGTGTCTTCTCTCGCAGCAGAATAACTTCCATGTGTCAGTTAAGATGTCAGACAGTTCTTTTTCTGTAACCGCCTATGGAATTTACTAAAGGTGGGCGTAGAAAAGACGCTAATACACACACCGTTACAAGGTGGAAGCGTGGGTAAGAAATGCGTCATGCACGGAATTACAGTTAGTATGACATATTTTGACGTAAAGCTTCGACGAAAAGTGGGCACTTCGGCTTCAATACGACCACAAAACTACAATCGGGATCATGCAAGTGGTGCAAGACAAGATGACCGGGTTGCCATGAATGCAGTATTATGTAAATTCCTACAATTTAAAGCAAATGCACTCAGTAGGAAGTCAAAATCGTCGCCCGGCAGTGCAAATTTGCTCCACACAGAGACCACCCATTCCTCAGCCTGTCAGTAGCCGAATTATTAACGCGAAGGGCAAGATTCAGCCTTGGGGTAGCCCATGTGGGATTCAATGTGGGATTTACGGTGAACAAAGTGGCAGTGGGACTTTTTTTTTTGTGCATTTCGCTTTTCTTCCGGCAATTAACATTCCAACCAACCTCCAACCTCAAACACTATCGGAGGTTGGCAAAATATGCTTAAGACCGCAGTACCATGTGATTCAAGTGTAACACCAGCCTATAACTACAATGAAACTCTCAGTATGGGGCTTCCATTTACGGACACATTATTATTATCATCATCATCACCATCATCATCATCACCACCATCATCATATTGGTTACCCTGTGTCTCTTGGTTTCCCTGTGTCTATAAGCGAATGCTGAGATGGTTCCCAAGACTCCAAGTTGCTACTGCATGCTTCTCACGTAGCCCTCCTGACTTAAATTTCTTATATCCTTATTTCATATCTATGTATGTGCATAATAACAACTGCCATCGGGCGACAGCCCATTTGCAGTTAAATATATTATTATCATTATCATCATCATCACTATCAGAACCGATGTACATACACGAGTATAAAGTTGGTACACAGTACTATTTTAAAACGCCCAGTCTTCAGCGTACTTGTAACTCGCTGATCTATTTCTCTTGGAATACTGATTTTCCTTTCTGGATTTTGCTGTTCTAAAAGGGAAGAAGAAAAATGCATGAGAGAGACTGTAAGAACGGAAACTATTCTTCAAGGGAGACTGGCCCAGATCCTGAAGCAGGTAGCTTTCTGTTTCCCCAGATATTTTCCCGTTGGGGAACGTCCTACCGCGGAACTGTTTCAAGAAAAGCTTTTATTTGCAGCGAATGGCAACAAGCGTGTACAAATGGATGTAGGTGGTACTAAAGTAGCGAGTGATAAAAGATGGAAAAGAAAATATGTTTTCACCCCACGCTACCTGGGTCATAAAGAGGACAGCATGCCGCAAGGAAGGGAAACGTTCAAGAAAGCGCCTTCCCATAGGTCGTGGCGATAAGTGCCTGTTAGCTTCGTCATATTCGTGCGCCTGTCGCCTATCCGCACGCACCAGCGCGACTGCCGTCGGGCATATTTTCGTGAAATTTGACACCGGACACATCTATAGCAATCAGTCGACAATCTCAAGATTTGGTTACAATCGGACAAAGATATCAAGCGCTTTACATGAAGACCTCAGTACATTCACATATTGTTGACGGCGGTACGAAATGTTTTGTGGCTTGACAACGGAGGAAAGTCTAACTACAGTAGCACTTCCGTGGTAACAATGAAAACTTTTACAGTGCGACAATTACGTGTACATGAAAAATACATAACGTACCGTTGCGTTTCCATGGCAACAACTGTTACGAGGACTCACCACAATGTTACAAGTATATTAACGATTTTGTTACAGGAATGAAAGCACGGAACCTCGATTCAACGGAAATCTGTCATTACAGTAAACTTACTTATAATAAACGTAACAGTTTAACATGATAACACAGAATAAATAACAATAGTTCAATGACAAATAATCAGCTCTAATTTATTTTCTAGCGTAGCTGAATTTCAGACAGTGTCCAGGAACGTGTCCTGTCAGACGGCGGACGGAACCAGCTCTACGTCCACAAATTTTGTCTTGTTCAAGAGCAATGGCCAATGAATTATTAAAATAGTCCACGACAGACTCGTGACATATCCACAGCCATATACCAACGAACAAGCAATGTTTCTTGGCCACTAGTAATCCGATTTTTTGTAGACTGCGTTTGAAATGTGATGGCACACGCGCAGAAAAAAGATTTCGTCTTTCGGCGAAACGGACGAGTCCATTTAAATCGACCGTGGGGCGTCACTTCAGTCGACTACTGGCACCCGAGGTGTGAGCATCAGTGGTAGTAATGCTGGATACACCATGTTCCGAGGTAGTGTGAAGAGTACTGGCTACTCACTCCCTTCGCCAATTTCCCCTTCACATCCCCTCACGTGCGTCACCTTGTGCCGTCACATTTCAACTGGACTCTACCGACAAAAGCAGTAAATAATGCGGCCCGCTAGCGCCCAATTTCACAGCGTGTCTCTACGCTCAAAGAATGACCTCTTGTTTTCTTGTATACTCTTTCAGTTTACATTTACAGCAATACTATTCAACTGTTGCAAGCTCTTGAAGTGAGCACAAAAAAAAAAGGATTCCTTTTGTTTCACTTTATGTTTATTTTCTTTCTTTCTCCTCGTTTTCTTTACTTCGAACTCCGAAAAAGAGACGCCATTACTCCCAGAAGAGGCACTACGAATGAAGGTTCTACACCGCACCGTCGACAGTGCAGTCTCTTTTAACGATAGACCCCGGTGGATCGGCTGAAAGGAGTAGCAAAATGTACTGCGGACTATGTGCTTAGGTGGATGGGTCTGATAATTCTGTGTGTCTACGGAAGCTTCTGAGTAGGAACACAAGGCAATGGATATAATAAGAAACATGATGATTTGTTTTTATCTTTACCCTTCAAAACCGAGCGGATAATTTATGTACCACCAACCCTGATATTAAACAAGTAAACGTTCTGCCCACACAGTGCATTGGCGTGTTTGGATTGGACATCAGAACCTACAGAGATTATTAACTTGTAGAGCGTTAACTGATTGCTTTTTTTATACGTGATATGGGGAATGTTTACTGTGCGGTACGAACGAATCAGCGTAATATCAGCCTTCAAAGGCGTAATAACACACCATCGTATTACTAATTAATCAAATCCTTTCGTATTTTTCTTTTCTGGCCGGGATAGCTCAGTCGGTAAAGCGACTCGCTACGGACTGCACGGTCCGGGGTCGAATCCCTGGGGGAGGCGAGATTTTTCCACACCCCTCCAGATGGGCCGTGGGGCCCACCCAACCTCCTATACAGTGGGCATCGGGCATCTCCCGGGGGTAAGGCGGCCGAGGCGTGGCGTTGACCACTCACCGACACCTACAGCCGAGATTAATGAAAGAGTAGAGCTATACCTCTACTCACCTCTGGACTGTCGCGGTCTGGTCTAGGGTAAATGTTACCTTTACCTTTATCTTTTACCTTCCGTATTCCATTTGGTCTTCGTGGTTTTATTGTAACGTATTCGTGATACTGCGCAATAAACGCTAATTGCAAATATTTAAACGGAATATTTTGTATTATTATCACAATACACATTGGGCTACAAGCCCATGTTAATACCAACATTCTGAAAAGCCTCTTTAATTCAGGTGTGAAATACTTGGCAATGAACCACCGGTACGAAACCAGTCGAATACAATACTATGCTTATAAATAAGGAAAACGTTGTATTTAAAGCAAGGACTTGATTAATAGGGATTTATGGCTCACGGCGCTTCTGGACCAGTGATGGCAACGAAGAGCGAATACAGGGCGTTTCATAATGTTCTCGTGATTACAAACATTTATATCAAGCAAACCAAAGGACATACCTTAATGGAATTGTTCACAGCCACGGGAAAACTGAAAAAGTTTTTTTTTTGACAACTAGAGATGTTCGATGTGTGCACTACGGGTGACACGGCACACATCGATACGATATTCAAGTTCTAGCCACACGCGCGCCAACATGGGTGCATCGATATTATTCACTACTGCAATGATCCGTACCTTTAGGTAGGCGAGGTCTTGTAGACGGGTAGTTTGCGTACTTTGTACGAAATGCACGCTGAACAGTAACCAGACCTATTCGTGTGATATTCCAACACATAAAACGACTTCTCCCACGGGGCGGCCATTTTCTCACTACATACACTCGCATCGCCTAGCGGCAGAAATGTGAACTACGGCGAAAAACAATTTACTGGGAAAATTTTTTTTTTTGAATTGTTCCTTCTATCTGTACAGGTTTCGTGAATACGTGTCCTACGGTTTTCCTATAACAAATTTTTGTAATCCCGGAGTACATTGTGAAACGTTCTGTACATATGTCAGTCGAATTAGGACTCACACTAGGTGGGTGAATTTTAGAGGAATGTGGCGTTGCAGAATTGACACGACGTTAGCAACTGGTGTCATCACACTGCCCTCACGGACGTCCTCTGACGGAACATACAGACTCCCTTAACGTGTTTTGTTTAGGACTTTGAACATGACAAGTTATTCAACGCTTCCTATTGAGTGTGAGAACTTGACCTACACACGGCATTCACTTTGCTTATATAGGATGGGTCAAAAAGTGTGTATTGAAAATTGAATTACGGTCTTGCACATCTCAGCGACTGAGATTGTAATGCTGCGATCTGATCGATGATATGGTGCCGGTTAGGAGAAATGTGCTCTTCGGGGTTACTACGCAGCAACTGGTGATAATTTCTTAACGACGTTTGGGGACAACCTATCCGTCCCATCTTCGGGGATCAAGATTTAAAAAAAAAATACATTAGTTTCCCGAAAAGCATAAGTTCCTATGCCCATGTCAATTGAAGATGTGGAAGCTGTCTCCCTTTTCCATACTCCATGTCTTTTCATGGCCGATTTGCCTAAAAACAAGACAACATTCGATGTGTAGGTGCTGTCAGCTCTGAATTTCCCGTGAGACTCATTTCTTTCGGCAGCGCTGTACCTAAACACTACAGTGTGGACATACCCAGTTTTATACACTGAGATATGGCTGTCTGTTGTGTGTCAGATATAATAAGAAATATGGCCCTTCACAAACTGATGTCCAAGGAGCCTCTCGAAGACATGAAATGATACTATGCTGCAGAGCAGGAGTTACATTGTAGCGTCTTAACCTGTCATTACTGTGTCTCTTGTAACATCATAACAATGTATCCAGTCAGTGGCATCTAAAGTCACTTACCAGCTTTCTGACGCAAAAAACAGTAACATGTACTGACGGCTACGTCGCAGCATCGAAAAACCGTTAGACGGGGACCATCGCTTAGGTCACTGCCCGCTATTTGACGAAGACAGGAAGAAGGCATACTAGTGTGAATTAATGGATTTCGAGTGTAAAATGCATCACCGGTTTACCCCTCTGGATTACAGCAAAGCCCTCAAATATGAATTACTATTTGAGTCTGTCACCGACAGGAGCAACGGCAGGATCTTTGCAAGGTGGTACACATTAACCAAGTAAACGATCAATTGCAGAGATGCTAAGAAGATTATTTTTTATTCATGATAGCAACTGCGTAAGCCATCTTAAGGCTAAAATTGTAGTAAATTTAGTTATATTCATAGAATAAAGCGGTCTTATTTATGTACTATTAACAGTATAGCGAGTAATAGCTACCTAATAAAAACGTAAAGCAGTCCCGTTACAGGCCCTGAGTGGCCCAGAGGGTTCCAGGAAGTTAAGGTTCCCAGATTTCATAACAACGGCACAGGATGGTGGTAAGGTTGTCAGCCTTACGCACCGACCGCCTTTATCCCCAGGAAATACTCCTGGTACTCATTTCTGTTAGAGGCTGAGTTGACCCCAGGGGCGTAGTGGGATCGGAGGGATTTTATGTCAATGAAGCTGGGATCGAACTAGCGATCTTCCGATTTGTAGCGCAGCATCTTAACCACCGTGCTACCGCGGTCCCCCCAAAATATAGCGCATAATCTATTCAATATAAGCAATTTTATTATTTTAGTGTAAAATAAATGAAGTTATATATAAGATGACAAGTTATCAATAAATAGTTTTAATGATAGTTTTTCATTTTATATATATAAATTTTCATTTTTTAGTTAATAGTTACGTATACAAAGTCTGTAATCCAAAAATCCTAAACTTATCTGTAGATTAAGAAAAGATAAGTTTAGGATTGTTGGAGTACAAGTCCACGCATCGTTTAATAAATTCTTCAGTACAGAACAGCAAATTATGTCGAAATCTAAACGTGGTGCAAGTGTATCACCTTGCACCTCGGTAATTTGCAAGTGAGACTTCCCCGTTGTGTTGAAATTCTAAAATTATAATATAAATATACATATATAATATATAATCGTACACAATTTTATATTTTATTAGATTATAATAGGTTATAATTCAGCTACATGTTTCGGCCAAACTGCAGGACCATCTTCAGGCTGATCTTTGAGTAGGTGGGGTGTGCAACTGGACACCCATGTACTCAAAGATCAGCCTGAAGATGGCCCTGCAGTTTGGTGGAAACACGCAGCTGAATTATAACCCAATATAATCTAATAATACATGTAGCTGAATTACAACCTAATATAATCTAATAAAACACGCAGCTGAATTACAACCTAATATAATCTAATAAAACACGCAGCTGAATTATAACCTAACATAATC
>Ga0131853_10018642_pt1 | contig 12627 bp, 10 predicted proteins | sample TergutLab28metaG_FD_92764 | JGI IMG/M metagenome (GOLD analysis project Ga0131853, IMG submission 92764) | Labiotermes labralis P1 segment gut microbial communities from Petit-Saut dam, French Guiana - Lab288 P1 (version 2) (version 2) | ecosystem: Host-associated > Arthropoda: Insects >...
CTCAGATGAAGTAGACAGGGCCTCTTCACTGGAAGAGCCCTTATCCTGTCACTAGAAGGACTTCCAAATAGTCCTACGCCACCAGATTAGCCCATAGAATGTATTCATTCTGATTGCTAATTTAATAAAAAATAAAAAATAAAAAAAAAGTGGGGAAATGTCAGTTGACAGACAGATATGACAAAGCTTTTATCAATTTTGTGAATATGCTTAAAAATACAATAATATAAACAATATTCACATTACAGACCTACCAGCGTATTAATGAACAACAATCTTATCACAACCTACTGGTCCATAGTCATTACAGTCGTTGCCACAGGAGCCTCAAACCTCTAATAATGAATTAATCACATTTAAATTCAAAATAAATGGCTGAAGTAAAAGAAGCTTACTTGGGCCAATATCCTTTGGTCCTGGTACATCCTCAGATGGTCTTGGACAAGTTGGGCAGAAGCCATATTAATTGCCTCATCAGGGAATCCCTGCAGTGGTATCACTTGAGGTCCCTCCTCTTCATACGCAACTTGTCCAGATACCAAGCGAACCAATTGTTCTGGCAATTCCACATACTCCACAATGTGCTCAGAAGTATTCACTTTCCTGAAAAAATCCAATTATAGACACTTCAGGGTAGAAAACAATATTAGGTCAAACATGCATTTGCCCTGTTTGAGATCAATGGGTATAGTATATTTGATAAACAGTGAAATACGTTCAACACAAACTGACATAAAATGTTTTCCCACCTTCCACCTTAGAACAATTTAGTGTTAAAAGTTTCCCATGTGATTAATATACATGTTGCCCTTTTAACACATTGTCTACTCAAAAGAATATCCCATCTAAGAAGCATGAAAGGTTGAACCAGCTAATGAATTTTTCACCCTTTCAGTATTTCTTCAAGAAACACTTAAAACAACTTTCCAAGTTACCATTCATTCAGTGTGTTTCAAATACATGTGCCAAACACAGCTCCCAGTTCCAAAAGGATTTTCACATATGTTTCACAAGGCACGGCTTATTTTTAATGTGTGCCATCTGCCATATTGGTTAGTGAGTCGACAATGTTCTCAAAGCCTCTTAGTTTTTGATACCAGTCACTGTTATAAGGCTTATAATGGATCATCATAATAATGTAAGCCACTGTCAAACCTTTTCACATTATTGTCAATTAGTAAGGGAATTCAGGTCCAAAGCACCACTGCAGCATTTTAACAAACCTTAAAATTTGAGAGACATATACAAATGGTGGGCACCCCAGCAGATGTAGTGAGGGTTTAACAGTGTGTGACTTGATGGTGTAATTGGTTTACTGTAATATCAATGATCTGAATTAATCTAGGTGCAAAATTTCTATATGAGGACAATTAATGTTCACATTGCAAATGTGTGTATAGTTTTCATTCTCTAGAGCATTTAATTACTGAATGCATGATCCCCAAGGGTACCACTTCAAAAACAGGCATATAACCTAAGCTGCCAACAACTTTAAAAAAAAAAAAAGCTAAACTTTAAAAAGAAGGTGTAAGCTACTTCAAATGTTGCTAGTTAAAAAATCAATAGAGGACTTGGCATTTGTAACAACTTTAAATACAGTTACGTCCAATCAAGATACAATATTAATACCATCTGCAAGTTAGCAGTGAAGCCCAAGAAAGATGAAAACAGCAAAATATGGGAAGACAGAATTTGTAATTATGATGTAGTTTCAGCAAAAAGAGGCTCTTCTTCTACCAGCCGTTGTGTAAAAATTACGTTGTCTTGTTTGCATAAAGTGTCAAAATCAGTGAGCCGTAAGACTTAAAGAATGCTGTGAGGGTGAAAATAAACACTTAATGCAGAATTCATGTGGAATAATATTCAAGTAAACAAACGTCAATTACAACACAAAATTTCAAAATAATAACAGGTTTTTTGGTTTACCTTATTACGATGCTTTCCTGCTTAATAAGCATAAATTGTAAAATTTTTTCTGAAAAACATATTACAAGAGTTTCACTGTATATGCAGGTAGCATATATCCCACCATTTACAGAAATTCCTGGTTGACCACAGTTTTGCCAACCATGAAGTTCAAATATCAGCTGTTCTCCACTTGTATGAAGATTAGCCTTCTTTATGTATCTCCTATTTTAATTTACATACATACACATACACTGAAAAATCAGTAACTTCTGCACCAATAGATTCATATATACTGGAACCAGGACTGTAACAATATAAAACGTAGCCAGGCTCCCAAGATGATTTGTATGTGTGTCTATGGACATTTGAAACAAATAGGCAATTTTGATGAAGAAAGACAATACACTGATGGATGTGTGATTACTTTCCAAAAATCTAATTGAATTTTAAAGAGGGATATTACACATTAGAAAAATATGCCAGCATTGCATATCACATAAGTCCACCATAGAAATAATACTGCAAATACAGAGGCAAAAAAAAAAAAACACACACACACACACACACACACACAACAGACATTTTCTTACATTTATGCAAGTGAACTACTCACTTTGGCCAGTTCCAGCTTTACATAATTTACACCTAATTGAAATTCAGAACTTCATTATAAAATTGATTTTGTTATCTTCTGATTAGGAGAATAATGAAATGTGAAAACTCTCAAGGAAAATTACATGATGCTACTAACCAAGTGACAGTGAGCCGAATATAGCAGAGAATCTGGCCATAACCCTCACATGACGAACAGGCCAGCTTTCCCTTCGCATTACACTCACTGCAGTCTTGACGACCACGACCATGATGAGACAGAGAACAGTTGATGCACCTCTCCCTCTGTTCTGACATCGTCCGATACCCATATCCGTTACACATCTGACAGCGGATCTGACAGAGTTAATTTATCCTTCAGTAACTTCATTGCAAAGTACAGCAAAATACCTTAATTTGATGTCTGACAATTCAAAAATCCTGATGATCAGGCATTTGAGGAGAGTAGTCCCAAGGCTGGAAGCTTTGCTTTTTAACAGAAAAAAAAACTTCATCAATTAAACAGGTAGCTCTCAGGGACATGCCCAAAAATGCCTCCAAGAGCATCCTTACATCAAACATGTGGTATCTCCTGACCTTGTCTCTTACTCCATTAAGTTCTTCACCAGAAAACAAAGAATGATCCTGAAGAAGAAGATGGAGATATCCAAATGGAATACTGCTCTGTACAGCCCAAGTACAGGAGCAGTAAAAAAAAAAAATTACTTGTGAGAACTTAGAAGAACAAGAACCTTCTGACAAAGTGGAATATTCAATAATTTGGCACCTGTCTTGTCCTGTGCAAGTCATATTAACAGAATTTTGCTATGGGATCCTATGTCCCTTCTACCAAATAAGGTTCAATATGACTTTCATTTCCATCCACAAATTAATAATGTAATACAATATAATACAGTGTGGCATATTCATGGTGTCCCTGAGCTTCAGAGTATGTGGTATGGCTTGTGTAAGTTCACTAGCTAACAAAACCACTGTTTTTTCACTACTGCAATCTGAGCCAAGCCACAGTTGCTGGGTCATATATTATTAGCAGGAGAGTGCATATGGTCATAGCATACTTGTAAAATGTATTCAGCTTAACAAAAAATGTTCATTTTCAATACATTAACAAAGTTTGTTTGAAGTAAAAGAGTCAATTAGAGTTTCATGAAAAATACCCTATGTCAACAGTGCCACATAAAGGTACAATCTGCTGAACGGTAGAAAAATTTCAAACGACAGAATCCAGTGCTGGACAAAACAAAAATGCTGAAACTTGTGTCTGCAGTTTGAAGAGCTGTATTTGCAAGGAAATAACACTTAAGGCAAGCATTATAAAAAAAATAAAATAAAGTAAAATAAAATAAAATAAAATATAGATTATAAATGTGTGAAGTTAAAATTTGACAAAGTTTGGAGTGATATATACAATCAGTAAATGTGGTGGGATTGAGTACAGAGTATGTGATGCTGTGTTGTGTGGCCAGTGCACTAATAATACATTAGCATAATTTTATACACATAAATATTATTTGTATTACAGGACAAAAACCCCACCAAACTTACTGATTGTATACATCACTCCACAATTCATATGATTTTAACTTTTGACATTCATACTCTATATATTAGTTTATTTTTTCATTTTATACTACTGTAATGCCTTCCGATTTGGTATTCCGACCTAACTGCACCTGCCTTGTGAAGACACTATAATTTAAAGGAGCGCCGCTATTAATGTCAGTGTCGAAGTCACTAATTTCTATGCTGCCACCAGCCAGATTCCAACCAAATTTAGACTGTCAGGAATCTGACAAACTGCTCTGCCACACAACAAAGTAAAATACAAAATGCGCTCATCTATATTTCTCAGTTAACTTATGTAATACTCCAGGGACAGTTAACTTATGTAATACTCCAAGGACATCAATCAGTGGTCAACAGTGTGTCAATTATGTCAGAAGAATTTAGTAATTAACCCAAAAAATATTTAATACTAAAGTAAAAATAAAAATACACAAACAACCATAATTTACACAATCACAATGTAACAAATAAAAAGTTTGAATTTAGTAGTTGACCCAAATACTCATCTTGCCTTCCTCTATATAGGCCAATGTACGCCCAAAATTTAGAATAAATTTCAAAATAATAGTTGTTCGCCGAAATTGCTCAACTCATGTAAATTAACTCAAAATGGTTTTCTAACACGTCCAACACAGCTTACCTTGGATACTCAGTAGAAGTCTGTGTCTCGTACCCATAATATAAATTCTTCTTCAGCGTAGAAGTCAGAACAGTACTTCACGTTGACCAAACACGTAAGTATAACCAAAATTTCCACAAGAATGAGGGCGTTTGCATGGTTACAGTGGACTGTATAGAGTAGGGCCGCTGACACATCTAAAAATGTGCTTATTCTTCAATGTATTACACTGTTTGCCACAGGGAAGTTCATTGAAAGTTCATAGACTCCACTACTTTATGGCAAAAAAGAAATCAATGTCTGAGTTGCACATATTTGTAAGTGCAGTGCACTGCTCTTGTCAGCATTTGAAACCTTGTCGCGTCTGTGCGCGACTGATTTCCCAACTCAAATTTATAAGGACATTGTTCATTTATTACACTATCATCCTACTGAAATTTCTAAGCAATAATCACAGGAATTTCAATACTGTGGATTAATTTGACACATTTGATCACAATGTATTCTTGTAACAGAAATGTCACCCTGAAGATGGCCAGATTACTAGCCAAAACATGTAAGTGAAAAATCACAATAAAAATATATCAGTGGTTATTGATAAACATTATACAAATTAATGCATGGAATATGGAATGTATTAAAAAATACATGTAGAGTATAATTTTGAAACACAGTAAAAATAAGACTACAACCACATTTTAAGGCCTACATGTGTGTTGGAATTTTCCACCACTGAAAAAAGTATGACCCACGACCCACAGGTTCAGCTAAGCCTAAGGCTTTCCTAAGTGCTATTTCCTCATAAATGTAATTCTTCACACTGCATTATTGGCCCCATAAAAATACAGTACATTATGCTAAATTCAAGTTTTTACATGCAAATGACTCATAATCTTTTTTTTTTTCAGTAGGACAGACAGGCTTGGTCAGTCAATGTGAGGATCAGCTGATCAAGAGTCAGATCACAGAGGAATAACTGTATTTGGTTTCATGCATTCATGCTTCATATTTGTGTCCACATAGCAAATTCAATGACAATGGTGCCAATGGATCCCCATTCATTGGCAGCAGGAATGAAATCAAATACACACCAACTTTCTGTGTTTCGGATTTCAGTCACAATGAATATTCTTATTAAAAGTTTGGATGGTTTGTTTAATGTATCTGGTTACATGTTCCTGCACAAGATACTGTCCATGTCTAATAGAAGGACTGGGAACTTCACCTTTGACAAGTGCCCACAGTAGCTATGGTTCCGCAAACTCCCAACATCCCAAAAGGCCTTGGTCTTATCAACCACAGAGCTTTTCAGGAATGTAATAACTACAGCTTTATGTATACTGCATTAGTCTGAACTACTGGTAGTGTCATGCAAATCACAAATACAGTAACACTTTCCTTAAGAATTAATCATGATACTTACCCAACCTTTGCCATAGCATTCACTACATACAACATGACCAACCCCTCTGCAATGATGGCACTGTTTCACTGAGGAAGTATGAGGCACTTTGATAAACTTCTCCTCATTCCTGAACACCTCAGAAGGCTTGGCATTAATATCCCATGGGAGAGGAGCTGGTCCATTCTCTGCACCATCCATGTCACCTCCAGAGTACGGAACGAATTTCCAAGATGTTTCACGTTTCTCTGTGAAAGTTTGCAGCTCATACTGAAATTAGTAGATCACATGTATTAAAAAAAAAAAAAAAAAACTAAGGGAATTTTAGCTTCTCAAGGCAGTGTATATTATTTGCATTGTATTCTAAAGAGTTGTGTTGTGTAATCCAGCATTTGGTTCTTCAGAAATGTTCGTACTACTAGACTGCACAGCAACACATCCCAGACAGCCATAATCCTAGAGCAATGCAGTTTTACATTACACGTATTTACAGCAGTAAGTCTGTAATTATATCTACATATTTGTGGATGCAGATAAGTAAACTTAAAAAAAAAAATAATCTTGCTCAGTATTCCTGTGGTTTTCACAAACCCACTAAACAGCACACCCTTGTCATACTTGGCAATTTCAAGAAAATAAATACAATCTGAAATTTAGATTGTCCTCACACAATAAAACCAACAAATGCGCTAATGTTAAAATTACATTTTTAACACACAATATGTCATAACTCTGACATGTTTTGATCTATCTTGATCTATTGTGATCTATCTTGATCTTGAGTACCAAGCCGGCTACCAAAACATGAACTTGACATCCTCCTAACATGAACTGTCGCAAAAACCTACAAAACTACAACCACCACACCTTCTGGACCATTTCTACACTACTACAAATGAATTTTATAATATCTATGAACATTTTATGGACAAAGTTGATGTTCAGCAACTCCCTGAAGATAATCAAGATAGATCGAAACATGTCACATTTATGACAAACTGTGTGTAAAAAATATAATTTTAGCATTAGTGCATTAATTTCTTTTATTGTGCAAACTGTTTATTAATACACAGGCACGAATAACTTTAAGATTAGAGTGCCTTATTTTGGCAGGCATTCAAAAGTCAGTCTTGTAATAATTGCATCTTGAACTTGGCTTCCAGTAAACAACCAGCTCCATCTGTCAAAAAGTAATCTACTTGGTTACTTAATCCAGCACTCCAAATTACTTTTTTAGGCATGTTTAAAACTGTCTTCAATAAACGGCATATTCACTATTATACTCTACTGTATGTTAAAATTAACAAAATTACAAACAAGACTGGCTTTATTTACAAGATTACACAAGGATGCACAGTCAACAAAATATAATATAACGACACTCTTATGAGCAAAATGCAGGGATTTTAAATATAGCAAAATTCCTTTAATACGAATCGGATAATTTGGAAATTCTGGTAAGGACAGTATCCCAGGAGCGGAAGTATTGCTTATTACCTAACCAGAAAAAAAACGCTTCAATCAGTGAAACAGGCAGATCTCAGGGAAATGTTCAAAGAAACCTCCAAGAGTGTCTGTGCATCAACCGTGTGGTATCTTCTGACACCTTGTCTTCCAGTCCATCAACCGTGTGGTATCTCCTGACACCTTGTCTTCCAGTCCATCAACGTCTTCAGCTATGAAGACCCAGAAAACACAAAAGAAGACCCTGATGACCCTAAACCAGCAGATGAAGAAGATATCCAAATAGAACACTCTTCAATTAGTTGTACAATAGAAGTACAGGACAAGTAATAAAAAATTACCTGTAAGAACTTACGTCAGTGTAGTCAGTATTCACTGATTCGGCACCTGTTCGGTCCCTTGTGGGTCGGTTTAACGAAATTTTGCTGTATTACATCAGGTAGCTTATATTGGTACCAGTGGGTCTTTTAAGCAGTTAATCAACACAGTGTGTATTCTAGGGGATGATTCTATACTAGACAAGGTTACAGGAAATAAATGCAAATCAAAATACCTCTAACATAAAGTAGTGCAAAAATCTGTGCCAAATTTATGAGGTGAGAAGTTGCTGAGAAGAACATATTTTTTGGGAGGTCATTTTGAGATAATTCCATATTACTTACTTACTTACTGCATGGAGCAAATTCCTTGAGAAGCTAACCTCTTCTCAGCTAGACAAGAAATTCCCCACTTTTATGGAACCAGAAGGTTCATTACCGCATCCACCTGTCCCTATCCTCAGCCAAATCGATCCAGTCTATGCCACCATATCCCACTTCCTGAAGGTCCATCTTAATATTATCCTCCCATCTATGCCTGGGTCTTCCAAGTGGCCTCTTTCCCTCAGGTTTCCCCACCAAAACCATGTACGTACCTCTCCTCCCCCCAAACGTGCTACATGCCTCCCCCACCTCACCTCATTCTTCACAATGTGATCACCCAAAAAATACTGCATGAGGAGTACAGATCATTAAGCTCTTCATTATGTAGTTTTCACCACTCCCCTGTTACCTCATCCCTCTTAGGCCCAAATATTCTCCTCAGTATTCTATTCTCAAACACCCTCAGCCTATGTTCCTCCCTTAATGTAAGCGACCAAGTTTCAAACCCAAATTCCATATTACTATTTTTTAAAAATATTGGAATGACTCACATGGAATGCAGAGGAGTATTTGAGTTTAGTGATGGCCATATTCTTTGCAGCTCCCTCTCCATAACAACAGCGACTTTTCACGTGTTCCAGCAGAGCCTGGCGAGCAATCTTCTCAGATACTTGTGGGTGTGTTGTCTGAGCTGAACGATTCGAGGAGTCCTCCCACCACATACCTATGTTCGATGATGATGGTGGCGGTGGCGGTACACTAACTGAAAAGGAAGGTAAAGCATTCCTTGTTTCTTCTTCTGTGGCTCAAAAGCCCAAATCGGGCCTAGGCCACCTCATTGTTGAGGTTTCTAGATGGCACACAATTAGACAATTAGACACACACACACACACACACAGTAGGACTCCTCTGAACGAGTGATCAGCCCCTCGCAGAAGCCATTACCTGCACAACACACAACAAACACACCATGCCCTCAAAGGGATTCGAACCCGCGACCCCAGCAATCAAGCGCCTGCAGACCTACGCCTTAGAACGCACGGCCACCGGAATCGGCACACTCCATTCCTTCACTTCAGCCAAATATTAATAAATTAAACTGCTAACATCGTACACATGACAGGTACATATGGATTGAATCCTCATCAGAAAGGTGTACAAACTTCCCAAAAATATACCAGCTACTACCAAATTCTAGGCGCCAGTAGGGTCACAGGAAGCATGTTCTATGCTAAAGACCCACAATTCTGCAGTGACCTGTGAACCTCACTCTTATCTGGCACCGTCTGCTAGTTGCATGTGAACTGATACACGTTTCTGTACGTGCGGGAAAAACTGCATTAAGTATGCTGAAATATTATGTTCCCAGACGACTAAGCGTCTCGATTTTGTGCCCCCTTGTCTCATGAGATTATTAACCACCTTCACAGCTAATATAATCACATTTGAATCATTAAAAATATTTCTTCCCCTTCATGAGACAGTCATTATAAAGCAAACATACCACAATGCATGACGTCACATCCCAGAATCTTAACACACTACGTACGGGCCAAGAGAAACATCGCGCGACGTAAGTTCCATGCATTGCATAAGGGGCGCGATAAGTCTCACGCGTTGTGTAACAGCCGCGGTTAGAGTCGTCGAACACTTCGTCATTTACAGGCCTTCAGCTTATTACGACATTATCGTCTCAAGGTCATAATCATGTTGTTATGACACCCTTAATAGTAACAAACTCTGACTTGTTTCTGTCCCAATGACACAGAAAATATACAAACCAAACAGTGGTCCCCTTCATGTATCAGAGTTCGTCAATATTCTATCTAAAAAAAACTTACCACATATTCCAGCGGGGAAAGTTAAACAGAGAGAAGCAAACCAAAGCGGAATTTTATTCAGATCCACTGTCACTCACACACACACACACACACACACACAGAGAACATGATCTTGAATCAAGTGATAACGGAGCAGTTGACTAGTTTACCAACCAAGAATTTGTGCAACGTGCTCACTCTTGTCTAGTCGCAGCAGCGACAGTTAACTTTCAGACACAAGTGACAGATTGTGAACAGTCCGACAAAGACACAGAGGACGGATACAGTAAAAGTGATAAAACCACAAAAGAGAAACATTTTTAGGGAATACGGAGATTTAACATTGTTATAGACAACCCTTCTATTCAGATGAATAAATCGCCAAGAATGAGATGGGCGGGGCATGTAGTACGTATGTGGGAAAGGAGAGATGTATAAAGGGTTTTGGTAAGGAAACATGAGAGAAAGAGACCACTGGAAGACCCAGGTGTAGCTGGGAGAATAACATTAAGATGGATCTTCAGGAAGTGGGATGTGGGGGCTTGGACTGGATTGATCTGGCTAAGGATGGGGACAGGTGGCGAGCACTCGTAAATGCGGTAATGAACCTCCGGGTTCCTTAACATGCGGGGAATTTCTTGACTAGCTAAGAACCGGTTAGCTTCTCAAGAAGGAATCTGCTCTATGGAGTAAGTAAGTAAGTGCAGACGACCATTCTCCCTCCAGATATACTCCAGATTGTTTACAACCTGTGACAGCTGTGATGCGAGACGACTTCACTCAACATTTTCATTCAGCAGTCATATTTGCGTCATAGGCAGAATGCGGACAAATGGAAAATTTCCTCCTGCCTCTCAAGCGGATTAAAAATACCACAGCAGAGATGAAAAAAAAATCCTAAGGTTTGCATTTTTTATGTCCGAAGTTAAGTAAATATAATGTGGCGTGATTGCTGGCCTACAGATCCCACAATAGGTAGGTTCTCACCCTTTCATAGGCCACGAAGGCCTTTAGAGTGAGTAGAGGTATAACTCTACTCTTTCTAGGACCTCAACATTCTAGATGGAGGTGGGGAGATCCCACAATAAATTACATCAATATTTTCACAAACAACGAACCGAAATCGTTCCAAGGCAATATGGCAGGCGTGGCCACAATGCGGCTTGGGCACGTCACTGGTACAGACGGCGCAAGTTGTCTGTAAAAATATAATAATCGGAATTTCTCGCAAACAGCACCCTAGAACACACCAATAATGCCATCTAGAGCATCCCTCCAACAAGCAGTAGTTCGTCATGTCTGCAGTGTTGCTATCGGACGTTTGATGCCATGAATAAAAATATGGCTCTTATCCAAGTTACGGCCTACGGTGAGGCTCCAAGACCTCTTCTAGCACTCCACCCATGCAATAAGATAAGCGTTGCATTTCCGTGGTAACAACCAACTAAAAGACCATCCATCCAGATTACTCAAAATTCAAGCAATTTAAGAATTTCTCCGTCAGAACTTCTGAGCAGTGTACAATGCACAGGAAGAACTCCCGCTTGAACGATGGAGGCGACATGTCAGAGATTTCGAAACAAGAGCCCTGGCAAAATTACAGGATATGAAACAGTTGTGACAGTGCCATGTGACGCAAAAACATGACATGTTTCTAACAGCGAAATACACGGTGCACACCGGAAGAAATTGGATGAAACAGCAATGCCAGTGTTAGAAAATAATTCTGCTGTTCAACATCATCACGTCTACCAGGATATTTTTATAACAGTGTGAAGCTAAGCGAAAATCTACTGCAGCACAACATAAAGCACATAAGAGTGTGTGTGTGTGTGTTTGTGCGTGTGTGTGTGTGGGGCACAACGAGGTCCATCATAGGCATTCCGAAAGATCTAGAGGAGGCAGAAGATCGGAAGAGAGGATAGTCGCTTGCCACAATGACGTGCCATATGATAGTCCAATTATAAAGCGTAAACACTGGGGGAATGAATCGAAAGGCAACCGAAGACAAACAAAACCGCATAGCAATTAATCACTACATGAAACTGCTTAATCCTGATCTGGAGATCAGGTCATGCGGAAGGGTACAGAATGTCTTCTTTTCACCCCTCCCTCCCATTCCAAGGAGTATAAAATCAATCTAGTATTTTCCTACGTAGCAACAACAATATTATAGTAGTAATAATAATAATAATAATAATAATAATCTAGAGTGTAAATTTGATCATACAAAACTTACATTTTACGAAAACGGGAGACATCTAAAATTATTACCGCAGATGTTTTTGTTATTTAAAACGAAATTCCGATTTCTTGTTGTCCTCGTCCATGCCTGGACATAAAGAGGGTGAGGCTAGTCCGTCCTTGATTATCTGAAGATTTTCTACTATACTTCTTCTTCAGAATGTCATCTCTAATAAGTCCTAAATCACACTACTATCAACTCTGGACACATTTATTCTTCAGAGGAGGGGTTACTAAAAAAAAAAAAAAAAAAAAAAAAAAAAAAAAAAAAAAAAAAAAAAATATTTTATTTTTAAAATCTTTAAACAACAAAAAAAAAAAAAATTTTTTTTTTTACTAATTCACACAAAC
>Ga0131853_10018643_pt1 | contig 12627 bp, 10 predicted proteins | sample TergutLab28metaG_FD_92764 | JGI IMG/M metagenome (GOLD analysis project Ga0131853, IMG submission 92764) | Labiotermes labralis P1 segment gut microbial communities from Petit-Saut dam, French Guiana - Lab288 P1 (version 2) (version 2) | ecosystem: Host-associated > Arthropoda: Insects >...
CTGCCGCCCCAAAATGTCCGGGGGGGTGGCCAGCCCCCATAGGAAAAGGGGGGGTTGGGGTATTTTTGTGGGGTTGGGGGGGGGGGGGGGGTAGAGACGACCGGTGTCTAGGGCTGACAACCTAACCAACTTCATGTGCCGATTGGGAGTTTCAACCTCCTGAAGCCCAAAGAACCTATCCAGGTCCGTATATGAATTGCTGTACCTTTACCTTTACCATCATCATTTATTCTGGCTGGCGCTGTTTTGTTCGTTCGTCATAGGTCTCCAGCCCGCGGCCCACCGGGTTGTACTGTGTGCCCATGGCCACATTTGTAATTTGTGTATATGTACTGTAAGTCACACAATAATTTAGGCGACTAGGTGTACATTATTATTTTTTCACGTGCGCCCCGCAAACCAGCCCACAATAAGGGGCGTTGCCCTTTATCATAAACATTTTGGAGATCATGGTTAAAAAAAAGTCACTGCTGAACGCTACTGTAGAACAGAGGTGGGCAATAATTCTGCGGTAGCACAGTGGTTAAGGTGCTGTGCTACAAATCGGAAGGTCGCTGGTTCGATCCCATCTGGTGTCATTGGAATTTTTCATTGACATAATCCTTCCAATTGCACTATGGCCCTGGAGTCGACTCAGCTTCTAAAAGAAATGAGTACCAGGAGTATTTCCTGGGGGTAAAGGCGGCCGGTGCATAAGGCTGACAACCTTACCACCATCCTGGGCCATTGTCACGTAATCTGCTAACCTTAACTTCCTGGAACCCTCTGGGCACCTCGGGCCTGTAATGGGACTGATTTTTATGTGGAAAGAGGGCAGAGCATGCACAGACTGTGGAGCATCGAGTGCAATGCTTTGGGTCAGAGATTAAACAGTTGCCAGTTACTGCCTCTTCTGCTGCATAATTTCTACCTGAACCGGGAGGCATTAAAATATCTTATTATTTAATCTGAATATTCTAACCCAATCTCTTTGGTTTTATCAAAGCGTTGAGATACGCAATAAACTGAATCTGCAGCCATGACACTCGATTTTCCTCTCGGTTTTATTTAATTTTATAGTAAATGGAAATAGTAAATGCGCATACTAGAACCCCACAATTAGATTTTCATAGAAATATTTGTCTTTTCTTTATTTTCTTGTGTGAGTTGGGTATAACACACGAGAGAGTAAACGTAAATAAACGATCATGTCGTGAATAACATAGAACATATAATTGATCGAATTACATTATTTTGCTTGGACTTCCATTGTGCTTAGAACTGCCCAATTTGCTTCCTCGTGTTGTTTTCATGCTTGCATGGTTACAGTAGTGATTTTAGGTTAATAGCATACAGACATACTTGCAGTTATGTTACACCTATGAATATGTGTGTTAACGAAGACCTACTGCGTCTCTTCTGTGCTGTTGCTTTTATCTTTACGTATCGATAAGTGTTTAAGTTTTCATAAATTGTGCTTCTGTCTGTTTTGACGGGTGTTGGTATTGCCTGTTAGAAATTTACCTACGTTTTGTAGGAGCATAGTGAATATATCTTTGTGGTCGGTGTTATATCCTGAAGATGGAAGAAACACGTTGCTTCGAAACACTGGTAAATGCATAGCAGAATGCATGACGTTACATCCCACGAGACAGTATTTTGCATAGATGCGGTCTTGATAAAATCTGAAGTAGGCTTTTATGAATCCAGGGGAACGGGACCCAGCGCTTTGTGTACGAGATAGCATGCTGCTAAGTTGCAGTTTGAAGGTAAACTGATAGTCTGCTAGCGATCTGTCTGCCTCTTTAGAGGCTGATTCGGAGTCACAAAGACAAGTTAAATAGGCTATGAAATTGCCAGAGAAGGAACTGAGCTGCATCAAAGAGTTTCATCCATTTTAACAGGCCACGGAAATCATTAGGGCTTCAGCACTAGATGTTGCAGGGCACTGAAATATTTTAAGGCAATATATCTTCAAAATGTATGGGAAAATTAAATTTGTGTAGTGAAAGTAAATGTTTTTAAGGGACCGCATATTGGCAGTTGGCATCCTACGAAATTCTGTACGCCGTGTCCTTGTTTCATATCCTATTTTTGTTCCGGGAAAAAAATGTGCGTAAAAGAGGCATAAATCAAAAACGGTATTCCCATAGGAAATAATGTAATAGGTACGGGTTAGCGTAATAGAACCCAGCTAGCCAGTGGTCTTTAAACTCAAAATGAGAGTGAGTATATTAAGGAGTGGCGTATATTGGCAACGGACGTTAAAGCAAAATGGCGTAAAACAAGTGGGGCGCAGAACCAGGGTAACGCTCATTGACCGTTCACTTGATTATCGATAACTGCTGCGACACTTTAGGCACCGGATCGCAATGTTGTATAAAGATAGCACTTGTGTGTGAGCCGATGTGGCATGCATTACGCGCATGGCGATGGCTCAAATTGGTGAAGTTGTTTTAATAAGACTCTGTAATCACAGTAAGAACAAGTTGCATAGTCGTGTTCCACACTTCTGTTGCTCTTTTCGCTACAATTATTTTCTCTCGTACTTTCTCCACTTCTTCTTTGCATTCGTAATTTCCTTCCATTTTACTCTACCCGTGCTCCCTAAGTTACTTGTTAATTGGGCTCTTGACTTCTGTTTCCACAGTACTTGCCATGGCTGCTGTCCTTACGAACCTTGTACTCACCTCCTCTTACAATTATCCAATTCCAGTAGTACTTTCCGATGGAACAGACATTATCAAAATAATGTGCGTCCCGCTGCAAAACTAATAAGAAATGGTGTTTTATTCCAAAGAGATGTTAGACAGATCATGGAAACAAACGTCCGTATTTTGTGTCCCCCTACCCACCCCCTCCCGCGCCCACTTAGTCTTCTTACAACCATTACTTCTTCTTGTCAGGTAAGGTTGTTTGGATGTCTTTGAAGGAGATATATTTCCAAAACCCTCTTTCAGGAATAGCGGAAGAGACGTTCTCGGTGCTCAGACTTACTTCAGTTTGTTTCTACGACGGTTGCAAAATCCATCGCCGGTTCCAAGAAAGTGTAACAGATTCTTTCAGGCAAAAGAGAAATGTGATTGTAAGTGGGACGAGAGTCTGCAATAATTTCGTGGCCGTGCTACATTTTCTCGCATAGACCCAGACGAGCTCTTGTGTTCATAGTAGGAAGTGGGAGCCGGAGTGTTCCATGTGGAACTTTAAAAAGCTAATTTTTTAGCTGTGTGTCTACAACAGCACTTCTCGTGAATGTGATACTGTCTCTTCCTTGGGGAGAAAAACATACATTACAAGTGAACATCTTCAAATGTGACGTCATTATCGCTCTAGTTATTAATCTTTTAAAGCGGCGCCATTGCTTTATGTACCACGAGGTTTGAAATTCCAAAATCCTGCATCCTGCCCCAACAGTGGATTTATGTGTTTTTGAGTGGATATGAGAACAAACAGCGGCTTTTTCTCTAAACGACCGTAAATGACTGGTTTTTATGACGGAGGAGGAAGGTGTTTCCTGTGCGGTACAAACTGGGTCTGTAAATAAAGCACATTACAGTTCATCCTCGGCTATCATGTATCGTTATTAGTAATAATAGTGAAGGTTGCAAACGAATGTTTGGAGGTTGGATGGCTGAAGCAAACTGTTGAATTAGGATATTGGGCCTACGCTACGAGGAATTCGATGTTTTATACACGTCACTTAGTGTCAAATATAGATGTTTGGGCTGTACATGTAGAACGGATGGGGATATATATATACAGAATTTTTTGTTCGTAAAATTTATCATAAAAGCGAGAACGTTGAATGTTACGAAAATAGTTTGATAGAATGGGAGTTGCATGGCATTGGTTGAAGATTGTGTTCTGTACATTGTAATGCATTGGGAACTTTGGTTTATAATAATAGAAGTTGGGTGGTTGGTTGGTTGGTTGGTTGGTTTGTTGGTTGATTCGTGCGTTCGTTCGTCAGACGGTTAACATATATCTCGTCTATGTGTTCTGATAGAGTTGTTAGGGTTTTGTGACTGTGTAAATGAAAGGTGTCTGTAAGTGTGCGTACTTGACAGTCTTGGTGAACCTATTTTTGACAACGCTAAGTTGCCCCCAGTTTTGCAGGATTCTAAACGGATTTCTCTATTTTATCAAGAGTTTGTTGTGGCATTACAAAACAAAGTAATGACTCGATTTCCATTACAATACTCTAAGGATCTGCCTGTAAAGAATAAAAAAAATGTACGAGTATATACTTTATATCAATTTTTGCTGAAGGACTGGGTTTGGTGATAGGGGAGTCAACGAAGTTTAGATACGCCCAGGATTACACAGAGCGTATGCTACAATCGCGAGTTTGAATCCCACTCAAAATGCCGCTACTTACGAATGTCTTTCATCGTCCAGTCAGTCCGCTTATTGTCACAATTACAGAGGAAGGGGGTTTTGTCCCACTTGCAATTCAAACACTTGGGAATGAGAAACATTGGAAGTGTTTTCAAGGAGGGAGAAATTCTGTCATACCTGGAAGGTCTGAGGGTAATATCAAAATTGTAAGTGTACTTACACCTAATATCTATTTTATTTACAAACGTGCAGTTGGTAATAAACTATAATGATTTATTTATTTATTTACGCTCTTACCCATTTACATCTGTGACTCACAAATGTAACTTTTAACACCAAAATATATATGTAAATAATCTTGTAAGTCTGATTAATCACACAGGAATTTAGTACCTCTGATTCTAAGTATCTTGTCTTGAAGACGAGTGGAAATGCTTATTTCAAATTGGGAAGTTACAGTGAATTTTATACACATATTCTGTGATACTGTATTACCTTATTAGCTTTCTTATTGATTTATTTCGGGGAATAAAGTTTTTGAATGCTTCCCTTTCTTGAGGAAACGAGATACTTGCTTTGAAGTTTTGAAACAGCTGATCAGTTTCACGAAATTTGGTATGAACCTAATGTCGTTGGCAGCCACTCTTAACTTATTTTAATGTCCTGCGATCGGAGATAGCAACATGGCGAACTCGCGAGCATATGACATTTGAGCGAAAATAACGCCACTTATTGTAGGGTTATAAAGTGCTGTGTGGTATCATATGCTCAAAATGCATGTAAGATTCGCTGAGATTTTTTTTTATTGCAAGAGTATAAAACAGAGAATGGCGACTTCGTGTAATCTGTAGTTAGCATTAGTTCTGATGGCTGTAACTAAGGAACCTTTGGAGTTGGGCGTATGAAATTCGGTAATGAAATTGACCGTTAACACAACTACATGCAGATTTGTATGATGTGTTGTTGAAGCTAGCATTTAGAAATATGACAACAGTGTGAAACTGTAAGGCTATGTCAGGCCATCTGAGTGTTGGCAAGACTTGATGGACTGTTTGGAAAACAAGCTGTTTCCAGAAATAAGTGTTACTGCTACTATGCTACTACTTCTACCACCACCTTCACCACCACCATCACCACTACTACTACTACTACTACTGCTGCTGCTGCTACTACTACTACTACTACTACTTCTACCACCACCTTCACCACCACCATCACCACCACCACTACTACTACTACTACTACTACTACTACTACTACTACTGCTGCTGCTGCTGCTACTACTACTACTTCTACCACCACCATCACCACTACTACTACTACTACTACTACTACCACCACCATCACCACTACTACTACTACTACTACCACCACCATCACTACTACTACTACTACTACTACTACTACTACTACTACTACTACTACTACTACTACTGCTGCTACTACTACTACTACTTCTACCACCACCATCACCACTACTACTACTACTACTACTACTACTACTACTACTTCTACCACCACCATCACCACTACTACTACTACTACTACTCCTCTTACGTCTAATTCTAATAATATCTATTATTGTTATTATACTTAAAATTTCGTAATAGCAATCAATAGATATATCTTCCCACCGTCCACGCACTATTTCAACGAAACCCGTGAGGGTTAATTGTATTTTGTTGGTGGGCTGTACACTTATGTTATGTAAATATTATAGTAACGCGAGATTTGTAGGACCGGAAGTCAGTTGTGCCTAAAACGGTAGGCATTGGCATTTTGTTGTATAGACTTTCGGATAATACTTAAAATTAAAGCAATTGTAATGGTCTTTGTGTTAACGTATTTGCGATTAAGATTTTTTGGATATTTGTTAGGTTCAGTTTTGCTTCGTACAAATTGTGGGTTTATAATAGGACCTAGGAAGGAAAACAATGAATTTGTTCCGGCACGTTTGTGTATGGCCAACAAATTCCGTCGAAATCCGGAGTTTAAGAGTGCAAATTGAAGGATAACACTATCCATCGTGCGTTCGGTTATCCATTTGTTTTAAGGACACACAATAATTGTACCAGAAGTGATAGCAATACGTGTTTTCTTGTTCGTTTGTAGATTACGACACCAATTTGCTTGGTTCATATTACAGTGTTCCACATAATCTGCAGACGGTACAGCGTCTGGCCATAATGATGCGGTAGTTGCCATAATAACATCAGGGGTAATGTCTCTGTTGTTAGAGTTGATATCCTCTTTCATAAGAAGGATATTGTTGCAGCATAAATTAAGGACCCTATCATGTTGATAATGTGACTTACCATCTAAGTACTAATCTTGCAATGAACTTCAGAGCCAACAGTGAACTTCAGAGTCAACAGTGAAGGACTGACACTTGATATGTGTAACAGCACCCGCTAAAAAAATTCTGTCGCTAAATTCCAGTGATCACTGTAATCCGTGACGTCGTGTGTGTGTGTGTGTGTGTGTGTGTGTGTGTATTATGTATCGTAAGTTGACTGTAAGTTAAAATTAATTGTGAATGGAAGACCATGAAGTCTTTGTAAATAACAGTTTATTATGTTACACAAGATGGTGGTACATCCGTTAAAATTTACCGCAAAGACATGACATCTCCCACATGCATTCCCACAATTCCACACCGTAAAGCGTAGCCATTAGGGGACAATTTTATATCGAGAGTTTACTGAGTGTGTGTGGAATGAACTGGCAGAATTCTGGAGGAAGCTTTGTAGGGTAATAGTAATAGTAATAATGATAATTTGGGCACCGGAATAGTGACAAAGGGCTTAAAGAAATATTTGAAATCCATACCAATAAAATATGCAGTAGATTCAGTACATAAAGACAGCTAAAAACGGACACATCTCACATAATGTGGAAAGTACTGCAGTCTGAAACTTGAAGCCTAAGCGGTGGAGATCACCGCTGGTTCAGGGGAAGTACCAAGGAGAAAAGGCCTGTGACAATTGACAACAACATAATAATAATAATAACCATAATAATTCACATACTGTCTTTTCCAGTTGGTTTGTATGGGTGTGAAACTTGATCTGTGACATTGAGGGAGGAATATAGTCTAAGGATGTTCAAGAATAGGGTGCTGAGGAAGATATTTGGCCTAAATGGGACGAGATAGTGGGGGAGTGGGGGAGACTGATATTGAGGAGCTTTATTAACCGTACTCCTCACCAAATTTTACTCGCGTAGTCAAATATAGAAGAATGAGATGGGCGGGCCATGTAGCACGTGGGGAGAGGAGAGGTGCGTACCGGGTTTCCGCAGATAAATCTGAGACAAAGAGACCACTTGAAAGACCTAGGTGTAGATGTGAGGATAATACTAAAACGAATCAAGATGTGGGATGGGAGCATGGGCTGGATTGACCTGGCTCAGGATTAGGGAGAGGTGGTGGACGCTTGTGAATGTGGCAATGAACCTTCCGGTTCCATAAAATGCGAGGAGATTCTTGATTAGCTGAAAACCGGTTAGCTTCTCAGGAAGGACTCTGCTCCGTGGAGTTAGTTAGTGAGCTAGTTAGCTGGTTAGTCAGTCAGTCCGTTAGTTAGATCGTTTTAGTTACTTAGTTAGTGTGAAGTACCCTAGAAACATGGTTTGTTTTAGGTATGTAATTGTAAATACTTTGCTTCAAGGTGATAACAAATAACAATAATAATAATAATATTAATAGTATAACGGTCTGTGGGTACCTTCTTTGGCAATAAACACTGCCGTCCTATTCTTTATTACGTAACTTAAACTGAATCTGCTTTAATTTTGTTTCTAAATTCGCATTAAACCCATCATCGGCCTCTACTATCTGAGATTGTTAAAAACGGGTTGATAAATAAGCACACACACACATATATATATATATGTATGTGTGTGTGTGTGTTTTATATATATATATATGTGTGTGTGTGTGTGTGTGTGTGTGTGTGTGTGTGTGTGTGTGTGTGTAAGATCGACGCCCTGATAACAGACGCACGCCTTCTCGTACAAGAACTATACTGCGGCCACAGAATGGAGTTAGTAGTTAGTGTGGGTGAAGGCTCTTGATGCTTCCTACTGTCAGCCTGCTGTTCTGTTTTCCTCCATTCCCCCAATGTTCAGTGTCAACCACGAAAGTGCTTGTCACCAAAGAAGGTTATCGTGTAGCAATGTGAACAGTATGGCTAGAAAAAACCGGACGAGTCAATACGGAAATATGCTGGTGGGGGAATCGTCACACCTCGAAGGAGATATGGACGGAGTCAATCCATAGGCTTCTTTTTGTGGAATCAGTAGAGCACCATGTACATCGGAGTTTGTAGATGTATCCACAGAACTCCTGAGAACCTGTGTTCTGCTGAAAACATTCTAGGGTTCGCTGCTGTAATATTCATAGACCGATATCACATTGATTTCCAAAGTAGAAGGATCCGTATTAATCAGTTAAAAAAAAAGATCAACCATCCATCACATCCCCATGTGGCCTTGGAAGCTGCTTCTCAGAATAAACCTTGCTACTGGATAATGCGCAGCCCATCACACCCCACTGAGCCACTCCCCTGCTGTTGCAACAGGGGAGGAATGATAATGGAAAGTGGAGATAATTGATTTCGTTAGTCCCTAACGGTCACATGCAAGTAACGCCAAGTATAGTGAGGAAATATGAAATCCTCTTGTGTTAACAATTTTTGGAAGCGTACTGTCGTATTTTCAGTAACTCTTGTTTCAAGAACTCTTCAACTTGCGCTATTGACAGCAACTTACTGGATGTTTCAGAAACACTCATGTGAATTTTATCTGTCACGAATAGAGAGGGACAAGACTAGTGTAACGAGAATTCCACAGTACGCAGCTCTGCCCGTGATGTTAGAGCAGGATTATATGAAGAATTGCTCGCGTGGATTAAGGAGATTGTGGCTGTAGCTCGAATAGCGAACACAAGAACATCTGACTGAAACCTTTCTGTAACTATTATAACTCCACAAATTGTAATAAATAGAATAAATAAGAACGTTAGCCGATGGCATAGAAAGTTCTGAAATGTTTAACTTTTTGTACAAAAATTTCGACGTTTTCTTTTAAATCGTCCTTGTCTAATAACATATTTGCTCAGACAGATCAGTATAGACTTCCTAATGTTTGTGTGTGTGTGTGTGTGTGTGTGTATATATATATAGTGTATATAGGCTTATTATATGTGTGCTTGGGGACCGCGGTGGCACAGTGGTTAAGGCACTGCGCTACAAATCGGCAGGTCGCTGGTTCGATCCCAGATGGTGTCATTGGAATTTTCATTGACATAAATACCTTCTGATTGCACTATGGCCCCGAGGTCAACTCAGCCTCTAAGAGAAATGAGTACCAGGAGTATTTCCTGGGGGTAAAGGTGGCCGGTGCTTAAGGCAGACAACCTTACCACCATCCTGTGCCGTTGTCATGAAATCTGGGAATCTTAACTTCCTGGAACCCTCTGTAACGGGACTGATTACCTATATGTTTGCTTAATCGTTTATGGGAGACAAGCTGTCTGTGTCTATCGATTCATGTCGCAGTAGCTAATCTAAACAAGATTGCAAGTTGTGTACTCTTTGAAGTAGGACGAAAACTTTAAGAAGGCGCTGTTATCCTTCTAAATCAAGGCTGATCAACATGGGACACGGCGCAAGCGGACCTCGTGGAAATTATTTGCGGCCGTCAGGCACCTGAATAATTTCAGTAATGCAGTATAACAAACATAATATGATAGGTGTACAGAACATAATATGGCAACTTTAACAAATAACAATTAAACAAATATCGTGTTTGTAACTAATGGCCTTCTAGTTAATTCAGCCCCTTCGCCCCGTTTTCGATACACAAGTGAATCCCTCTGGCGAGTCCTTACGAATTGTATGACCCTCCATTGTAAGTTAAAGTTGGCCAGCCCTGTTCCAAATATTGCACGTTTTCACAGCACACGCGAAAATATAATTGTATGTCAGCCCGTAAGGAAAATATGGCTGGCCCTAAGCCCGTTTTTACGAAACTCGAAAAGTGCTCAGTATTATGTGCAGATTTCTCGTACAGAACCTCACCGACTTTGGATGATGCGTGGAAAGTACGGGTATAAACTCAGTAAAGTATGGCTTTCAATGCACCAATTTCCACGAAACACACCCATTCAGTAATTTTTTGTGGACTTATCGCACGTCATATTACTCAGTTCGGACGAAAAAAATGCAGAAAATGTGGCCACAATTCGTTTATTTCCTCGAGTAAAGTATGCCTTTAAATAATTCCATTTTCATTTAACCTGCAGGTAACTCAATTGCGTGGAGATTTTCTGTTCTGAATTTTGTCCACATAGGACGAAAGTATAGACAGTACAGGCGAAATTTCCTTTGAGATGCCAAACACACAATACCTGTCACTGCAGACAGCATTGCGTGATCTGTGATGAATCCACTCAAAATAGGACGAAAGTATAGAAAATACAGGAAAAATTCCCTTTACGTTGCCAAGTAAAAGACGCCTTTCACTGCTAAACGGCATTACTTGGAGATTTGTACCGAATATAGCTCATTTGCGTGTCGCCCATTTGCGACAACAGTGACATAACAACAGTGATACAACAGTGTCACAACTCAAAATTTGTGATTTTTCAGGAAAAACGTTTAAAGGTTTTGAAGTGCTATAATTTTCTATGAGTGTAACGACGACACAACTGCTCTCCAGCGGCGAGTTTTGCAAACTGCGTCATGACATTGTACAAGTTAAAAGTGCATCTGCAGACTTTTCTTTCTATACCAATAACTCAAAAATGCCGAATTTTGAGTTGTGACACTTGTCACAAATGAGCGATATATGCTCCCTTCGATGAAGGATGCCTCACAATGCTCCTACTTTGTGAAGCTCGCGTTTGAGTGACAGTTTGTGGTGAACGTCCGTACTGAATTTCATGAAAATCCGACAAACGGTTTATTCGCTGGTAATATGCCTCAGACGGACAGACGGACGGCCATGGTCTTCAAATGAGACTTTTTTTTTACTTCGTGAAGAACGCCTGATAGCGTTTCTCCATAACGCTTTTGTCCACATGGTGCAGTTTCAAAACGAGATCCATTCCACGGACTGTAGTTTGAATCTTGTCTACGTATGGGCAGTTTACTGTTTGTTGTACATATGCAGTTTAACGACGGTGTGATTAGCTCAGGGGTTTTAAGGGTAAACTTAAGGGCAATAGATCACTTGGAAGACCTAGACGTAGATGGGAGGGTAATATTAAAATGGATCTTCAAGAAATAGGATGAGATCGTGGACGTGGTTAACCAGGCTCAGAATAGGGATAGACACCATGCTCTTGTGCGTGCGGCGATGAAACTTACGGTTGCAAAAATGCAGGGAATTTCTTTACTAGGTGAGAAACTGTTAGCTTTTCAGGAAGGTCTTTGCTCCATGGAGTTAGTAGGTTAGTTGGCGCGCTTTGTTTGTTTGTTTTTCAGAGGCTCAAATTATATCTGTATCTTCGAATCGCTGCATGACTAATGAATGAATTGGAAAGGCTGCAGAAGGCAGCGGTCGTGGCTTGATTTGAGGTTCTGTCCCATCATTTGCCTGGAGGTACTGAGGAAAACCAGTAAAACTAATTAGGAAATCCGATGTCAGGGCTAATATTTGGACCGGACCCAAAGGAAGTGTGCGTCTGGCATCGGTTAGGCTACTTCTGGTCAGGTAGAAGCATGGAGTGATTACGTCACGATCCAGGGGTACATCTAATTTTAATGTGAGCACAGGTGAAAGTCACAGCACGGCGTCACTGTACAATTCTACATTTGAACATAAATTGATCAGTCGTTACTTGTCGTGACGCTGGACACGAAGCCGCAGCTTACCTTATTAATTTAGTAGGGCATCCGGGATCAATTCCCTGTGGTAACATTTCCGAACAATATAAGTCACAAGGGAGCCATCTATCCAATTACGGAACTACCTACGTCATCACGGAAGGCTGTCCACACAATTTGAGGTAGGACAAGAAACTGCGGAAGATTTAGAAGCTCTCACAACATGAATGGCCTGTCTGGTCGTCACTGGAAGGCTACTGTATTTTTCCTTCAGCAATAATTTACTGCTGACTGGCCACGAATGTAAAGAACAAGATGCGCCATATGTGCCCGTAACTGCTGTAGGGTTTTCTGGATTGCGGCAGGGTCCCGGGGGGGGGGGGGGGGGGGGACGACCGGGTTAGCGGGCCTTTTTTGGGAAACGGGGGTTTTTTTCCGGCCTTTTGGGGGGAAACCAAAAAATTTTGGCCCGTTCACACCC
>Ga0131853_10018644_pt1 | contig 12627 bp, 9 predicted proteins | sample TergutLab28metaG_FD_92764 | JGI IMG/M metagenome (GOLD analysis project Ga0131853, IMG submission 92764) | Labiotermes labralis P1 segment gut microbial communities from Petit-Saut dam, French Guiana - Lab288 P1 (version 2) (version 2) | ecosystem: Host-associated > Arthropoda: Insects >...
CAAGGCGAGCTTACGGACAGCGATCTACCCTTGGTGCGCCATTAGCCCGCGGCGCGGCGCGACGTATTGCCATGGCTACGAGTTAGAAGTTTGGTCCTGGTTGGTACATTTTCTAAATCGAATTTCTGGTCGTTGGGACGTTCATGCCCGACGTCGCGCCGGAGGGCAGGGCGCTGGGTACAGGTACTGGTATCACGGCATTTTGTTTGGTTAATTCATGTGCAAGTTCATGGCTGATCATTTCATGTAATCTGTAACCATGTTCTTTAAGCACGATGATTTGTGCACTATGTGTTACACTGTGTAAATATCTATAGGCTAGTCTGGCTGGACAGACTAGGCCAGTGTCCGGCTGTTTTGTTGCACGGTTACGTAACGTAGTGTTTCCGAGAGCGGAACATTTGCAGTGTGGTTGTATTTGTCTGTTATGAATATATCTTTGTGTGTTGTTCTTTCCATTTGCAAGAATTGTTTATTCTTTGTCTTTGCCAAAGTGTAAGCCTAGTGTTGTTGGCCTGCTGATATTTGTGTTCTTGATTATTTCACGCATGCACGTCAGGTTAAGTACTTTGTGCATAACAGTGAGCCTGTGTTTGCTGGCTAAGAGAAACATTCTGTTTCCTATTTCATGTATACATCTTGAACTTTGTGCTCACAATATATTTGTATCTTACTTGTTATCCCTATGCTGGGTGCATGTGTTTTATGGGTTTCTGTCGCTTACGATATCCCACAAGAAATCCTCACTGCGGGGCTCAGTCGCCCAGACAGCTGACAGGAATAAACAGGGTGCCGAGCCCCCCCGGCCATCCTTACCACCTAGTGGGGCTCAACATCAAGAAATCTAGTTGTTAAGAGCATGATGTTCCCACACCAAAATATTCATTACTACAATTGGACCTTTCCTGATGGGAAAACTCACAACCAGATTGCTCACATATTTATACAAAGGTGATGGCACTCGAGTATACTAGATGTACGAAGTTTCAGGGGAGCTAACTGTGACACTGATAACTGTCTGGTGGTTGCAAAAGTTAGGGAAAGATTGGAAGTAAGTAAATAAGCTACACAGAAGTTGGATGGGGAAAGATTTAATCTCAGGAAGTTAAGTGAGCTAGACGTTAGGAAACAGTATCAGATTGAGATTTCAAATAGGTTTGCAGCTTTGCATAACTTAAGTGATGGTGTGGACATAAATAGGGCTTGGGAGAACGTTAAAGAGAATATCAAAACCTGAGATAAAAGAGTCTAGGTCTGCATGAATTGAAGCAGCATAAACTATGGGTTTATGAAGAATATTTAGGTGTTTTATATCAAAGGAAGCAGGCTAAATGGCAGTGATTGCAGGATCCAAGCCAAAGCAGTGTAGATAATATAAATAATATGGGACATGAAGATGACAGACATTTCAGGAAAAAGAAAGAGAAGGAATATATGAAAGTTAGAATTCAGGAACTTGAAACTAACAGTAAGATAAAAAATATTAGGGACTTGTGTAGGGGCATCAATGACTTTAAAAAGGGTTACCAGCCTAGAACTGATATAGTAAAGGGTGAGAAAGGTGATTTGGTTGCAGAATCCCACAGTATTTTGGCTAGGTGGAGGAACCATTACCCCCAGCTATTGAATGTACATGGGGATAATGATGTTAGGCAGACAGAAATACACACAACAGAACTACTAGTGCCTGAGCCAGGTGTCTTTGAGGTTGATTTGGCTATTGAAAAGCTAAAAAGTCACAAATAACTGGAAATTGATCAAATCACAGCAGAATTAATTAAGGCAGGAGGTAGAACTATTCGCTATGAGATCCATAAACTTATTATTTGTATTTTGAATAAGGAGGAATTGCCTGAGGAGTGGAAGGAGTCGATTATTTTACCTATCTATCAGAAGGGAAATAAAACAGATTGTAGTAATTATAGGGCCATATTACTTTTGCCAACTATGTATAAAATTTTATCCAATGTCGTGCTGCCAAGTTTAACTCCATATGCAGAGGAAATTACTGGGGACCATCAATGTGGATTTTGACACAACAGGTCAACTACCGATCATATATTCTGTTTCAGCTTTTAAAAAGTCATCATCTGGCTGCTAACCTTGTTAAAATACAAAAACGCAAAATCCTGAGGTTTGCTTAGATTACAAAATATCATGTCAATTGCAGATTGAGATCTCATTCCTGACAGAATTGTTAATGGGGTAGATTTTGTTGGTCTAATAATCTTATTTTTGTTAGGCTGCATATAGGATTATCTTTAAAATATCATGTTGATTAAAGTGATATTTATAAATATAGTATCTTCCTTATTGCTTTTTTTTTTTGCATGTAATGCGTGGGAGTATTTGATGATGTAATTGTTGTTTTTGAATGGGTAAAATTTATAGTTATATGTAATGATATCCTTCAAATTAGTGCTTAAGTTTATATATTATATAATCAGTTCAATATAGGGCTACTGGTATTATTAATTGAATATTGAATTGATATCATATTTTATGGGATTCTTGTTTTGAATATGTTGTATTATGTTCATGCTCTTTTAATGTTAGGAAGACATATATATGTAGGCACATAATGTTACTCGTCTATTATGGGCTTCCTAACGCCATCTATGCCATTTCATGTTGTACTGTCATCTTGTACTATTAGTATAGCATGATATGGCATAGACAAAAACAACACCAGTGTATAGTTTTAATGTATCATAAAACATATTGTAAGCTCTGAATTTGTGTTAGGAGCTTCCTCCTCCCAACAAATTTTGACCTTATATCATGTTAGCCTGACTAGCCTACTAGTCTAAGTTTTATTGCTTTGTCAATGTAGTTCTCTATGTTACATTATTGGACCCACAAAAATACAGTAAAATACGTTACCTAAATGCTACATCCAAGCTTCCTGACTCAAATAATTTGGAATTGGTCTTCTGTCAGTGGGATGGAAGGGCTGGTCGGTTAGTGTAAGGGTCAATAAAGCAACAGTCATATGACTGAAGTTTTATTGTACTAACTTCTGCACATTTATGTGATTAGAAATTCCATTCCTGTGCTAGACAATTTCCTATGACAGTTACAGCTGTGCAGATTTTGCAATGGGGCGAATGCTGATTCCTTTGTTTTGTTATTTCTTCCCTGTTTTGAACTGTGGTGCAGAACTTTGTGATAATGCTTGTTACTACTGTTTCATTTGTTTCTTAAGATTGTGGTTTTGGAGAATATGGTGCTGGATGCAAGCAGAAATGTGGTCGCTGTGCATATCTGAATGACTGTGATAAGTACACTGGGGAATGTCTACATGGATGTGGTCCTGGATACTACCCTCCCTTCTGCCAAGAAAGTGAGTTTTTCACTCTTAATATCTAGTGAAAATTGTGAAGGTGCATGTACGAGAAATATTTGTAATTTAAGTTCTTGGTAGAAAGGATCCAGAGTAGAGTTGAATATGCTACTACAAATACAGAAATTTTCAGCCCCACTTTTTACAATTCAAGTGTTAAGTGAAATCACTTATTACCAGTTCAAGAATTTTATTAATTTCTTTATGTATTTTTATCATAAAATAATAAATACTAGCCTTTCACAAAAAAGAAAACATTCATGCTGTGATAGATGGGTCTTTTTTCAATGCTTAAGTTATTTATTCATTAACATCCTTATTAGTGTAAGTGTTCATACTGTATTTCATTAATAAATTTTAACAGGGTATGTTGCCACCATACTCATTCCTGTATTAGATTGGAAAGTAGTTTATTGACCCAAGTTTAGCTGCCTGTAATTTCTTTACAAAGAATTTGTAAAGGTTCTGATGTGTAATTTGGTAGTGTTGTCTGAATGGTAGGATTGAGTATAAAACATCAGTGTGTAGGTAACTGGGGCTATGTTCCACTGGATGTGTGAGTGAAAGGTTTCAATGAGACTTCTCCTCTTATTTGTAATTATGCAGCCAGTATTTGTTGTTTATGAGTTCCTGGTCCATTTTATTTTGGATGAATAAATGAGAAGACAGGTATGTTGAAGTGAAATATTCACATGAGTTTTGAAGTTAAATAGTTGCATTTTAATAACATTATTTTGCAGTAGTCATAGATAAAGGGTGTGAATATTGCTTATTCCATTATTATATTGGCTAACCAGTTTTGAAATGGTAGAGAATTGAGAATAAGTACAGTGAAACATGAGCCAGGTTAGCACAGTCAGTATAGTGACTAGGCTACAGGCTGGACCATCTGGGTTTTGAATCCCAGCAGGGGCAAAAGATTTTTCTCTTCTCTGAAATGTCCAGACTGGTTGTGAGGCATATGCTTCCTCTTATTCAGCGAGTACTGGGTTTATTTCCTGGGGGTAAAGAGACTGGGGCTTGATGTTCACGCGTCACCTCTGCCTAGTTCTGATGTTAAGAATGAGCAGAGCCGTATCTGTTCACCTCTTAAATGCCTTCATGTCATTGACAGGGTCTCTCTACCTTACCTTTCACAGTTAAATTCTGGCTTATATTGTTATATTTATAGACATCCCATGAAGCCAACTTATGACATTGTTGGAAAAATTCAACAAATCAAGTTCATAAAAAGTTGTAAAATATCTGATAATGGTGAGTCTGAAAAAGTATTAATTTGTAATTCTGTGTTTAAATTGATAAATAGGCCCTACTTCATTAGAATAGTGTTATTATAAATTCTGCATTAAATGGTTAATTTTTACAATCGCTCAAATTTTGTAAGTCTCATCTTCTTCACTAATTTTGACTCTTTCTTCAAACACAAGACAAAATTTGTTTACAGACATTACTGGTTAATAAAAAGCCCGTTTTGTACTGAAACCATTTCAATTCAATCCGACAAGCTATATATGTGACTCTTGGACATGTCAAGTGTAACATAGCTATATATTTAACATAATACAGTAGGGTCCTGTTTTACGACGGGGTTACATTCTGGAATATTTGGTTGTAAATCAAATAGTCATAAAACGAGTACTATTTAAATGGTTTAAATTGAGAAAGGTTAATGGGCCAAACAAATTAGTCAAATAATTTTATAATTTACAATATTTCTTTACATTATGACATACAATTTTAATTTAATGAAGTAGGTATATAGAAAGTAACCCATATAATTGAAAAAATATCAATCAAATCACTTTTATTTTGTTGAAGAAGGCCCATGCCATGGTTCAGAAGACATCAAGAAGGAATGTAACCTCAACTGTTTTGAATTTTTCTTCTTTTCTCTCTTTTTGATGGACGTCATGGTTGGAAAAACCACAACCAACTTAAAAGAGCTGCACTAAAATAAAAAAAGAAGAAACATGCACACCAGAAAAGACCTAGAAGCACACTAAGTAGAGAAAGAACACTTGAGTAGGAACAATGATGCAGCACAAGTCGGGAGTGCTCGGTCCGACTCGACAAGGGTCATAAAAGTGCATCATCATAAAATGAACCATCACAAAACGAGACCCTACTGTACTATTAACAATATCAATATTTTACTTTATCAGCACAAATAAAACAATAAAATACAGTATAATAATATAAAATACTAGAGCATAATGTAATATAGTAATATGGCTAATTATAACTTTCCTGCATGTCATCTAATCAGTAAGACAAAAATCCATCTATTGACAGAAATGCATAATACATCAGAATAGATTTTAATTTTCTTTTAAACGGTGTGTACATGTTCAGCTTTTATATATTAACAAGCACCGTATTATGTAATTGAACTCCCATGCTAATCACACTTTTTTTAAAGAGATTCGTATTACACAGCAAAACATTTAAATCCACTTTTTTTTCTTGTATTTTAATCATTTACATGTGCATTCTGCTCCAGTGAGAATATATACATCCTTATAATACCTATCACTTCAAGTACATATAGAAAAGTTACTTTAAGTGTCTTATAATCCTTAAGTAATTGTCTACAAGATGTACCAGTACCAACACCACACATTATCTGAATAACCCTCTTCTGCAGCTTCAGTATGGCTACATTTTCATTATCACCCCTCCCCAAAAATTGTACCATATCTTAATAGTGATTGAAATTTAGAGTGATAAATATTTCTTGTCATACAAGAACTCATAATTTCTTTAAGTGATTTAATAAGATAGGGCACTTTGCACAGTTGTAAACTTAATGAACGTACATGAGCCATCCATTTCAAATTTTTGTAATGTGAATACCAAAAAATGTTGATTCTGATTTGTAAGCAATATCCATATTTTGAAAAGTGATATTAGGTCTTATAAGACATATATACTGTTTTGTGTGAAATGACATTGCTGCTGTTCTTTTATCTGTTCTTTTATCATAAGGTTATTTTTTTCAAATCAATATTCTCTCTTCTTCATGGCCTCATTTATTTTATTCTGTATAACATTTTAAAATCTTTTGATGATTAATATGTTCATATCGTCTGCAAACAAAACCAACTCTGCCTCTATCACATTTAAAGGAAAGTCATTTATATACAAAGGTAAAGTGTTCCCATTACAGGCCCAGTGTGGCCCAGAGGGTGGGTAGAGGTATAGCTCCACTCTTCAATGACCGCGGCACTAGAAGGGGGTGAGTGGTCAGCAGCACGCCCCAGCCGCACTTTACCCGCGGGAATGACCCGATACCTATTTTACAGGTGGCTGGGTGGGCCCCAGGGCTGGTCGGTCATTTATATATACACGAGTATATTAAACATATAAAAGGTCCAAGTACCGAGCCCTGTGGTATTCCAGGTTTTAGTACCTGGTACAAGGAAAAATTTTGATACTCTCTATAATTTATGTGATCACTTTGATATATTTTGAAAAACTGCTTTCAATCTGTCAGGTAGGATTTAAACCATGAGTTTATATTTCTCTTACACCATAAGAATTCTGTTTATGTAATAATATGTTGTGGTTTAAAATATCATATGCCTTTGTTAAGTAAAAAAAATATGCCAGTTACTGGCAGCCCACTAACCAATGCACTTATATTCTCTCAGTGAAGGACTGAATTGCAGTATCAGAAGATTTCTTTTCCCTAAATACATTTTCAGTTTCCGTCAAAATATTGTATTTATTCAAAAACATTGTTATCCCATTATACATCACTTTTTCCAATGTTTTAGAGAAAACAGATAAAATTGATATTGGTATATAATTTTGTGCATTACGAATATCTCGTTTTTTATGCAATGGTTTTTTCTCTTACTATTTTAACCTTTTCCAGAATTATACCTAATGTGAAAAAAATTGTTATAAATATGCGTTACCGCTCCTCTTATAAACCTCACACACTCTTGTACCACATATTCTGGTATTTCGTCATATTCTGCTGAAAATTTAACTTTTCAATTTCTTGTAATACATTCTACTTCATTTTGGTTACTGGTATCACAAATATAGAACTAGGACAATAATGTTACTTGTATTGTACTATTTGAATGTTTATATGGCAGTTATTTTATTGTATCAATCTAGCTACAGTTTCTACAAAATAGGAGTCCAACATCTTTGTTAGCTTTTGCAGACGTGTTATGCCTATTTCTTTCTGTCTTTAATTCAGTTTTTTGATCATAAGAAGGGAACTTTCCAGCTTCTTCATTTATTAACTGCCACATTGCTTTTGTTTTGTTTTTTTATGTTCCCCCTCCCCCCTTTTGACATGCCTAACGTTTTCCATTTTTTTTGGCTTCCTTTAGTACCCTTTTGTCTATAAGTTGATATTGTTTTTTATAATCCTGTTATTCCTTTGAGAGAATTTTTTTTACTGTATTCACAAAACACTTTCTTTTACTGGAAGTATTTGTGCCTTCAGTAATCCACTTACTCACAATGGAAGGGCTATGTTAAAATAATGACAAAATGTATCCATAAGTACCTGTAAGGTGCCATTTACTTCTGAATTCTTCAGTGTCTCTTGCCATGATTCCTTATTTATTAAACATTTTAATTCTGCTATACTTCTTTCATACGTAAGAAGAACCAACAGTATGCACACTTTTTTCATTAATGATTTAACTCAACTATATTGTCTTTGACATGTTTCAAACAACCAAGTGTTCATCATCAGGAAGACTTGTACATGCAGCTTAATGGCATTTTATCATACAACTATACAAGCAGTCTTGTTGCTGTCAGAATGTATTTGATACAAATACATCCTGACAGTGACCAACGTTTCAGAACACTCTGTCCCATCTTCATAGATGGCACTTACACAAGCTGTGAAGATGGAACAGAGTATAGGGGAGTGGCTTACAAATTATTTTTGGTCGTTAAAAGTAAATTTCTAAATACCTCACTCAGTGTAACAAGTGGTTCATTTGCAAGAAACCATTAGAGTTATTGCAGTATGTTTATGGTAGTTCATTTTATTCTATACAGTATCATCAGACACTGTCTTTTGCTTGAAATATGATTTGTATAATTGTAAGAGTACATGAGAGGATCCAGAAGGGTTAAAAGAATTGTGCACATTACACTTTTGTTGTCCTGTGTTATTGTTCATTGGGTGAAATTAATTGTTTTTAGCACAGGATACTATGATATGATGACAGTGAGGTGTAAGTCTTACAGAACAAAGGTGAAGGGGACAATGGCAATGCAGGAAATTAGGCTGTTGTGAAAGAAAATTTTTGTGATTCATCATTGGCCACACTGTAGAGTGTAATAGCAGTGATATGGTTTGTTTTGTTCAGTGGTCACTTCTAGTAGGTCCTGATGTGGATATTTATTATAAGAATTGTTGAAGTGTTTATGAAAGGAATAATTTTTTCAGTTCTGTATGAAACTGAAATTTCATGCAGAATTGTGCGATTAGTTGATGACCTGTAGCGATGAAGGGATGTGAGTAGAGAATATATACAATTTAAGTATTCTATAATAAATGTAAAAGTTTATATAATGAAGTAAGTGGTTTTGAATGATGGACTATTGAGTCACAGAATAGCCAAATATCTTACCAGGTCAGAGGAAATGGTACAGTGAAATTTAGTGAGCATCTTAAACAAGAAGGAGGTGTTGTGTAGTTGACACACATTAATTTTTTTTTTGTGGTTTTCTTTCTTTTCTTTCAAGCATTCTTGTATGTACTGTATGTTAGTCATAAACTTAATTTTATCATACTTAGTTCTCGCCTCTCTTAAGACTAGGCATGGGAGGAATATAATTTCCTTCTATTTCTTTTTGTTTGTAACTGGACGCGCTAAGTGTTTATCGCACATGCAGTGTGTGGAGTAACGCATGTAACAGTAGCTGCTTTGTTCTGCAGTAGCAGTCTGCTGCGTATCTGGAAGAGTGACTGAGCAACAGAGAATGAAGCTGGACGGTCAGTGAGTGGTAAGGGTAATGAAGAGCCCGCTGGTGAGATTTGTCATCAATACAGTTCAGTTGTAACTGCAGTTATTCCCTAATTACACACTATAAAACTTCAGTACAATCTACTTGGGGACTTTTGAGTGTGTGTGTGGCTTGCCCAACTCCCCGTCTTAACTTGAGTTCCGAGCTCCATCCCTCCTGGGAACAACATCCAAGATACATTCCTCATCAGGTCTGCAACGGATACAACAGAGGTTTCTGTGAAAGCCTCTTGAAAATTTTGGCTGATAAAGTTGAGGCACAAGGAAATTGGTCCTAACATTCTCAAAGTGTTATAACTAACTGACTGACTGACTGCCCCATAGCTTTGGGGTTGAGGCCTTCTTGAGAAGCTACTAGCTTCTCAGCTAGTCTTCAAATTTCTGATATTTGTAAAACTGGGAACTTTATTACCATGTTTACAACAGCTTGCCAGTTGCCAAAATGCTGTGAACAGAATGTGGAACATCAGCAAAGGACATCAGAAACTGTTTTCTTTCATATCAGCACAACTGGCAGAATTGTAGATTTAGAATGAATGACTTGGAGAGATGAAATGTCTTTTTCTCTTGTACTTCTGCAATTTTGTTATATTAACCCATGAAATTTTGTGTTATATGTCATATTGCAGTGGTTTTTTGGTAAAACTAATTCAAATTCTCTCGTACTCAAAACTCTAATTTATTAAATTAATAGTTGTGTTGTGCAAGTTAGTAGTAAGTGATTTAGTCACAAGTCCTTCATGCATTTTCCTTCTTTTTCAGCCTACAAATACCTGTCAGTAGCTCCGGTTGTCAGTGCTGCAAATGTCGAGGGCTTTAAGGTTACAGCTAACTTGAATGACACCAGAGGGAAGGGTACACCTACATTTTATCAGCTTCAATACAGAGTAAGAACACATTAGGTATTAGTTCTAATAGATTTATATCTTTTTCATTTCATTTCATTTATTTCACATTCCATTAATCTTATACATATGTGGAAATAGTCATGTATACATATAGCATAATAACAAGCAAGTGTACATTCAGTATACACACTATAAACAGCGTCTTCGTGTAGTGTCACGGTCTAGTTTTACAAGTAATTATGAGTACTACAATTAAAATAAGCCGAAGTAATAATGAAATTTAATGTGGTATCAGCACTAATCATGTATCAAAACATTCCTTTAAACTGTAGGAGTTATGTAACAGATATCTTTTTAATGCTAGTTTAAATTTATTTTTATCGCCAGATAAATCTTTAATAGTTTTTGGTAAATGGTTGTAAATCTTGATTCCTTGGTAATAAACACCTTTTTGGTATATTGTCAAGTTTGCTGTGGGTATGTACAATTCAAAAGTTTGCCACATAGTAATTTTTTGCATTTGTGTAGTCATAAATTGGTCTTTATTTTTAGTAAGAAATAAGAGTACTGAAAGTATATATTGGGATGGAACTGGTAGGATATTTAATTCCTTAAATGGCTGCCAACAAGAGGCATTCTTACCCAAGTTCATAATTATTCTAATTAGTCTTTTCTGAACTTTAAATATTTCTTCACTATGTGAAGAGTTCCCCCAAAATATAATTCCATAAGATATAATTGAATAGGCATAAGAAAAGTATGTACTTCTCAATACATCTAGTAACATAAATGGCTTAATCAACCTGATGGCATAACAAGCCTTATTCAATCTGGTTGTTAGTTCACTAATACAATTGATGTTAAAATGGTGTCAATAGTTAGTCCCAAAAATTTTAAACTTCTAGCAGTAGCAATTTTCCTATCACCAAATGATACCTGCATATTAATTTCATAATCAGTCTTAGTTGAAAATTGCAAAAATATTTTTTGTCATAGTTTTAACGTTAACAAATTACTGCAAAACCATTTATTTATTTCACTAAATATCGCATTAGTATTAAATTTTAATTTGTTCTTATCGTGGTTAGCAATAATAATGCTTGTGTCATCAGCAAATAAAATTGGGCTGGATTTATCTGATAAACACCAACCAATATTTTGTCATTAAGGGATGATAATATGTTATTTATTAGTGTATATATAGCTGTTTCAGTAGAATTTTTACAACTGAAGCCAAACTGTTCTTTTACTAATATGTTGTTTTAAGTTAAATGATAATAGAGTCTTTTATACATAATCTTTTCAATAATTTTTTAAAAAAACAGGCAGTAATGAAATGGGCCTGTAATTAGCAATAAGTGTTTTGTCACCTTTTTTATACATAGGTTTAATTTCCGAATATTTTAGTCTGTCCGGAAATGTTCCAGTTGTAAGCATTCTATTACAAATATATGTTAGGGGTGATACAATAAATGGACTTCTAATTTTTAGAATTCTCGCCGTTGTTTCATCATATCCACATGACTTTTTACTTTTTAATTCTTTAATAATTTCTTCTATTTCATAAGTAGTTGTATTTTTTACTGTAATATTTGTGAAGGATTGTTTAAATGTGGAATATAAGTTATTTAACTAGTTGATTTTATTTGAATTATCAATAGTGGACTTATTGTTATTAATGTTGTCAGCGACAGACATAGTAATGATTAAATTTTTTTTCTATAGTTTGGTAATGTGTTGTAATCTTTCCATCAATTTGTATCATAAATATATTATTACAATTTTTTTTGTTGTGATTTTTTTTATGATAGTCCAAGTTGTTTTAGGTTTGTTGTTAGAGTTTCCTAATTTATTGCTGTAGTACATTTTTTTGTCTGAACAAGGTAAGGCATGAAGTTAGCAGGCATTTCAGGAACAAAAAGAAGACATATCTGAGAGCTAAAATTGAGGAACTTGAAACTAACAATAAGATCCAAAACATTTGGGACTTGTATAGGGGCATCAGTGACTTTAAGAAGGATACCAGCCTAGATGTAATATAGTAAAGGATGAGAAAGGCGACATGGTTGCAAACTCCCACAGTATTGTGGCTAGGTGGAGGAACTATTTCTCCCAGCTATTCAACGTGCATGGGGTTAAGGATGTTGGGCTGGCAGAAATACACACAGCACAACCACTAGTACCTGAGCCAAGTGCCTCTGACGTTGAGCTGGCTATCGACAAGATAAAAAGTCACAAATCGCCAGGTATTAACCAAATACCAGCAGAACTGATTAAAGCAGGGGGTAGAACAATTTAGTTGGAAATTCATAAACTTATTATTTCTATTTGGAAGAAGGAGAAACTGCCTGAAGAGTGGAAGGAGTCAATCATAGTACCTATTCATAAGAAGGGGGATAAAACAGATTGTAATAATTATAGGGGCATA
>Ga0131853_10018646_pt1 | contig 12626 bp, 10 predicted proteins | sample TergutLab28metaG_FD_92764 | JGI IMG/M metagenome (GOLD analysis project Ga0131853, IMG submission 92764) | Labiotermes labralis P1 segment gut microbial communities from Petit-Saut dam, French Guiana - Lab288 P1 (version 2) (version 2) | ecosystem: Host-associated > Arthropoda: Insects >...
GAGGAGCTACTTGAATGAAAAAAGTAGCGGCTCCAGGTCTAGAAAACAGAGATTAACGGCTGTGGGGACCCGTTGCGCTGACCACGTGACACCCCTCTATCTGCAAAAGTTGGCACTAACTTCACCGACCGGCGGCGGCCGCTCTGTCGGTATAGTTCGCGTGCGGACTAAGGCCTCGGAATTTTGTTTTAGTTTGGAGGTGTATATGAACATCAAGTTTATCTGGGATTAATCGGATTAATGGGATTAATCGAATTTGGGTTTTAAAGGCAACAGAACTCCCGGTATACAATTACCCACTGTCAATATTTCAGATCCCAGAAGAACGCAATCCCAAGTCACGCATAGGTCCTACTTTTGACTTGTAGTGTGTACCGTACCAGATTGCTCTGCATCATTCCGCCACAGTTCGAAAATTTGCTGTCTTAAAAAACAGACTATTTTAAAATTCGGAACAATCACTCAGGAACGTTAAGTGTTTCGGTCTTACCAACAAGAAAGAATTGAAATTCCCTGCGAAGACTAGCACCTCATTATACATGGAGCAACTGTCCATCTAGATAGCGACGGAGGGAAGACAAAGAGAAATAGGGTGACAAAAAAGGATCGTGGCGCATCGCGGGGACTGTTAATTTTAAGGGATAAAGCTGGGTGGAAGAATGAAGGATGAATGAGGAGAATAAAAAAGCGGGTTCCAAGGGATGATAAGCAGAGGGTAATGTGAACTAAGCCAACAGGGAGGGTGGTGTTACTTTAAACGTGTAGTTGAAAGGTTAAATTATTACATTTAGGTTTCACTTAGGTCACAAAGCCTCTAACTTTACATGGATGTGCAAATTTTATTAAATTTAAGCCACGACCAGTATTGTGGGGGATACAGAGGGTTGAGACATTTGCATGGAAACGAAGTCGGAACAGAGCAGGTTGTGATAAATGCGACAGTGACGTAAGGAACACTTCGGACGAAAGCATTCCCAGATGTTGGATATCTGTAGGGTTTGAACGCGTATTTTCATACAAACTGGCTGAATGAACAGGAGCTTTCTCGGTTTCTTGTCCAGATTAATTCTTCTATACGCCAAGAAAGTGGCTAATTTACTAAATGAGTTTCTGAGTTCAGGAATCAGTTCGCAGCGAAATTAAGACAGACGACGAAGGCGGTTCTGCGACTTGCTACGGAATGCACGGTGCGGAGTTAGAATCCCGACAGGAGCAAAAAATGTTCTCTTCATTAGAACTACCCAGCACGGCTCTAAGGCTCATCCAGCCTCCAATTCAGTAAGTAGCGAGGTTCTTTCGTGGAGATAAAGCGACCGGGACGTGATGCTGACCATTCAAATCCGTTTAGTCCCGATGTTAACAATCAGTAAAGGTATAATGCACCCCATATAAGCCGTCGTGGCGTGGACAGCCCAACTTGATCAGTACTACAACGCTGAACATTCGAAAACTGCATTACGCACTGTCAGTGTGTTAGCGTGTTTTGTACATTTCTCACCATGAAGTCGGGTTTTTTTTTGTGAAAAATGTTAAATAGTTGGTCCTTCTAATGGATATGGTGTATGTTCCCTGTGAGGAAGGAAGAGCAGAATTGTATGTAAAAAAGGTAAAGTGATTCCGTTACAGGACCGATGTGGCCCAGAGGGTGGGTAGAGGTATAGCTCTACTCTTCCATGACCGCGGCACTAGAAGGGGGTGAGTGGTCAGCAGCACGCCCCGGTTGCACTTTACCCCCTCGAAAGACCCGGTACCCATTGTACAGGAGGCTGGGTGGGCCCCAGGGCCGGTCTGGACGGGCGGAAAATCTCGTCTTCACCGGGATTCGATCCCGGATCGTCCAGCCCATAGCTCAGTCGCTATACCGACTGAACTACCCGGCCCACAGAATTTCATGTAGTTAAGGCTCATTAAGCGCTTAGCCAAATTACAAAACGTTACTCTCGGCTTCGCCAATGAAACTCCACCCCCACTGGACAGATTTTCATGAAATCCGATATTTGAGTATTTTTGGAAAATCTGTTCGAGAAAATTCAAGTCTCATTGAAATATTGCAATAATAACGGGTATTTTTAAATGAAGACCAAAAATACATTTATTATAATATCTCTCTGACTTGTCTGAATGAAAAGTATTTCGGACAAAATTTGCAGAGGAAAGGAAATCACAAATGTATTCCATAACGTTTTTCCGCAACTCGTGCCACGTGATACAAAGTGGAAAAATATGGTACAGTCAGACAGGCCACAGATAATTTAGTACGGCGCGTACGCTTTACATGCTGGGTAACTAAGGCTACAAACACAGAATCAGAGTATTTAATACTTACTGATTTCCCACGGAAACAATGATCACGCGAACGCGCCTCCATGTTAAGGTTTACTATATTGCCTGCCTTGGTTTAGTCTTCAGTATGCTAGAGGCGCATACAATAGTTTTTTTTTATTCAGTAAACATTAAATTTAGAACAGTCATTTTCTTCACTCTTTTAGATTACTATAAAGCGACGCCTATCCTCATTGAAGTACTCGATGAGCCGTACTGAAAACTTCAACTGGTGATTTATATCAGTAATTAACCAACTTGATGCACAAAATTTGTGTTTTACAATAAGTTTATTTCATGCGTCTACATGTTTCGAGCATATGTGCTCATCATCAGGGGTCAAAATTGCATTACAGAGCCTCTGGTATCATCACACCTATAAGTGTGATGATACCAGAGGCTCTTTGACATCCTGATGATGAGCACATGTGCTCGAAACATGTAGAGGCATGAAATAAACTTCTTGCAAAACAAAAATTTTGTGCATCAAGTTGGCTAATTACTGAGATAAATATACTGAGACGCACTGTCAGCAAAACGTCAAAAAACAATTCGACTGCTCAGTGAAAAAATGGAGATGCTTCTGTGTTTTGCAACATCCAGCAGATTCATTTCCGCGCTATAAATTGGAGACAATCTCTTTTAATTTTTTTTTAAATCGGACAGTTCCAAAAATGGTTATAAACGTGAAAGCTGCGATTCTGAAGAATGTCGTCTTTCTGGATATGACACAGTGCAGTCTGGTAGAGCATATTTCTACGATAGCGTTTCAAGGTAACGTTGTCTCTTTGCGCGTCATGAAGACATAGAAGGGAGTAAAGGTACAGCCCCACTCATTCTCAGCGCTACATGGAGATGAGTGGTCAGCATCACGCTCCGGTCTTTTTATCCCCGGGGACAGAAATGTTAGTACCGTGTGGATAGGAGTTTGGGTGCGAAACATAAGCGGTCCAGACGTGTAAAAGTAAGGAGAATTCCCCTTGCAGCTGCAAAAAATCGAACCACGATTCCGCGGTATTTCAGCCCAACTATGCCAAGTTTGTTTTCCCTCACATTAGGCAGAGAAAAATACAGAGCACATCTAGGCAAGGAATCCGTGAAGCCTGACGTCAGGCTTCATCGCTATATGAAGGTAACAGGTTACTGTATACAACGGACTTCACTGCCTAACCGATAAGACAGTGCGACAGTTCACCGCACGTGTGCACAAAATACAAGTAATGAAATTTATTCTCGCCGAACAAAATTAATTCTGGTGAATAAGATCACCTAACGAAGCTCTTCCTAAAGGACCGGCGTTTGCTCGCTCAGCTAATGTTAATTTGTACGGACACTAATGGGGTGCTGCGAGTTGCAGATACGTAAAGGGTGGGCAGTTGAGAAGGAAAGGGAGGGGGCTTTTAATTTCCTCTAAGGTATCTTAACTACACACTAATTGCGTTTTTGAAGCATTTCACAGTAACATTTTCCAGATTTGACTACACAGACCTAGAAGTTTGTGTATTTTATTAAGTTAGCAACATAATTCAGTAATTCACTATTATTTTTTCTTCTTGTTTGCTTGTTCATTTATTGTTTTATATACTTCCGTCTTCGTTTTCTTTCTTCTTTGGTTTCTTACGTTCCTTATCGTTTAGTGTAAATCGTTATCATTTGTGTGTGATACACACCCACTTTCTTCGCCGACTACTAAGCTTGGTCGCTGACATTGCGGGAGGAAAGGAAGCTGAGGGTGTTTGAGAACATGGTGTTGAGAATATTTGGACCTAGGAGGGACGAGGTAACGGGAGAATGGAGGAGACTGCATAACGAGGAGTTAAATGATCTGTATTCCTCATCCAATATTGTGCGGCTGATAAAATCGAGAAGAATGAGATGGGCTGGGCATGTGGCGCGTATGGGTGAGGAGACGGGGTGTATAGGGTCTTGGTGGGGAAACCGGAGGGAAAGAGACCATTGGGGAGACCGAGGCGTAGATGGGTGGATAATATTAGGATGGATCTCCAGGAGGTGGGATGTGGGTATTCCGTGAAATGCGGGGAATTTCTTGACTAGCTGCAAACCAGTTAGCTTCTCAAGAAGGACTCTGCACCATGGAGTAAGTAAGTTTCTACACCCCACTTCCTCCACTCAACGTTCGCTCCAGTCTTTCCCTTAACTTCTTCCCCTTTCTGTGACAATAGGCTGTACTATTGCACTGTTACTATTTCCACACTGCATTGCAGTTAGACCTTACTCTAACTGCCCGCTCTGTTTCAATTCCACTCCTCCAAGCCTGTTTGCTCCCCGTACTTACAACACCACGTACAGAAATACCCAGTGACTTGGTTTGTACCTTTCCAACCTCTCCATGGAGCAGAGCACTTCTTAATAAGCTAATAATTCCTCTCTACTCAAAAATTCCCAATATATAAAGAAAACCAATTCCCATATTTAAAAAGCCCGCCACGTGTCCTATCCTAAGCAAGATTAAACCTGTCCACTTCCTTTCACTTCACTCTAATAACCAGTTTAATATTAATCATCAAGGTATAGTTCTTGCAAGTGGCCTTAATCCTTCACGTCTCACCACCAAACCCTGCAGACATTTTACTTCCCCCATACGTGCCAAATACCCTGTCCATTTCACCCCCTTCATTCTATCACCCTAATAATGTTTACACTTTTTATTGTCATAAATATACATCTACTTCAAAATATACATTAGATGCGGAATATTTTTTTTTAAATTAGCCATAGATGCTAGTATATTATATTACATCTTACACAATAAATTAGGACAGTGTAGACTGGACTGGTCTGGTTCAAGTTAGAAGCAGGAAGTGAGCTCTTCGTTATACAGTCATGAAACTCCGGGTCTCAAGAAAGATGGGTGATCTCTTCACTGACAGGGTGACTACTAATGTCTGAATAAGGACTGTACCGTATGGAGTCAGTGTGCTTGATTACGGTAGTTATTAAGCTGGTAATATATTTGTACACGGCAGTCGAATGTAAGTTTGCTACTCTATATGGCAGGTCACACCATTCTCTTTTGTGGCTAATGAAGTATACAAAAAAGTGGAATACAGTATTCTTTATAAATTATGATCATTTGCGTTCCTTAACCAACATTTACGTACATAAATGGATTTTTCTTGTCCATCGCTGCATTTTTTTAATGCCTTTCTATTTGTTTCTACACCTTTATGTCCCACTAACGGGTAATGAATCCACCGTAGGAACGAAGACGAAGTTTCTCTAAGGCAAGTGTTGGGTCAGAGGTGACGTCCGGGTAACAATAATGAGGCAATCATTGAGGCCTGTACAGGGCAGCAGTGGAATGAGGATTGGTAGAAACACGAAGCAGAAAGTGGTAACTGGCACTTTCCGGTGTTCTGTATGCGTATCAACCTACAGCACTTTACCGGCTAGCCTTTAACTTTTAGACGCCTAACGTCAACTATATTTGACGTACCGCACCGCTAACCTCCAAAGTTGCATTTTATATATTTATTCAACAAATATAGGTACCGAATATTTTAAACATGAGTGTACACTCTCAGTTTTTTTTCTCTTCAAAATGCAGTTTGTTTTATAATTCTAACGTATTTGGTTCCTGTACTATTCACATTTCATATACAGGGTGTGCTAAAATTTAAAAAAAATAATTCCGGCGCCAAAAGGTTAATCTACGCTTTAGTCTCAGAAGTGCCAACAGCTAAAGTATATCGACTGTATTTCGCAGTGGGTAAGAAGCAATAAATTCTCGCTTCTGTAACACATACAACACACCTAGCTCTTTGATTGTAAAGGGCTTGTTTTTGTTGTACATAACTGTACTATCTGCCGTACAGCTACTGTATGTCCTAACGTTTGATTGTCAAGTATAATGCGCAAAAGTGGAGAATACGCCTGTCTCTATATTGAATGGATTCTTCAGATACCCAGCATATTAGAAGAAAGGATGGTGTAATATAGTAAATAATTGCCGTGTTCTTCATTAATTATCAAACCATCAATGACGTCAGCTTACAGGGAAATGGAGTAAGAGTTCCAAGCCATTTAAAATTCTACACTAACAGAAAAACTACTGTAGATTGAGGCATGCCTTATAAACTCCCTGATCACTTTGTACCCAAAGAGTGGTACCCGGGTATCCAGCAGACAGGAGGCTGAGTGGGGGGTAGAGACTGTCTCAATAATATGGAGTGCAGAAATATCTCCGCCTAAGGCGGGAATCGAACTCACATTCCGCGGTCTTGCGGCCAGTTGTTGCACGGTCTAATGAAGGCTATTCTTTATAGAATAACGAGCCTATACTGTAACCGCTACAAAGTATGACACGGAATACCAACTTATTGTTTCTCTGTTAGGATGTCCTACCGAGATTCAGAATTGGAACAATTTTAATACGAAGCACCAATACTGAAGACAACAGACAGGTATGAAGATTTTGCCACTCTTTAATGCTGTCGAATTTGCCGGACCATCAGTTGCGTTGATGTCAAGTATAAAAGCGACGTTTCGTCATTAGAATCGATCAGACGAGATACAGCCCTTTTTCTATATTTGCGTTTATTGATTTTCAACCCGTGCTTTACCATCTAGGTATACCACGGGGTACTGAGAGAGACGTTTACAGTGGGTTGTTACAGAGATGTTTACAGTTGGTCCCATTTTACCATTTTCCTTTAGAATACAGGTCAGTATTTGGACGGTGCTTTAGGAGTGTTGCCGAATTTAATTTCCTTGGGCGTCTTCTTGAAGTGCTTGGAAGATACGTCTGAGGAAGCTTGTGATGCTGACGGTGTTTATGTGGTACTGCAGAACCAGAGGGAACTGATGGGAGGTCTTTTGACCATAAGCTGCATTCCAGCATAAGGTGGTTGGCCGTTTGTACTGTCTTTTCAGGACACTTGCAATTTGGGGAGGGCGTCTTGTTCATTTTGTGAAGGTATGAACGGCCCTTCCCCGAAACGCCAGATATCTGCTCCAAATTGACATAAAACCCTAGCAAGACCATTCTACTGAGGCAAGCTTGTCATTGATTGTGGAATATCAAGTCAAGAACATCAGCCACGCCAACAGAAAATAAGATAGGCTGTAACTAACCATTAGCAGTTCGAGCGGTGAGTCCACAAAAGGAAAATGGTGTTGGCGTTATAACAGTCAGCAGCAACTTGCAGAATTTCACATCATTTCAAACAGAAAATCTTGTCGCACAGACACCTAGTCCGTCACAAATCTCACAGTGACTGAAAGACAGGTCGCTGATTAAAGGACTGGCACCACTGTCATACAAAGTTTAGAGTTCGAGTTTAAGACCGTCATAAAACGAACAAAAAGATTAAATTCCTGTCTCACAGAAAACACCCTGAATCCCATTACACAGACCTGCTTTTTATGGAGAGAGGCAATCTCCTAATTGTAAGGTCTGGGATTCTCAGAGCGGTGTGGCTACAGATTCAGAGAGATGCTGATACAGGTTCAAAGAGATGTTGATGCAGGTTCAGAGAGATGTTGATGCAGGTTCAGAGAGACGTTGATGCAGGTTCAGAGAGACGTTGATGCAGGTTCGGATAGATGTGGATATAGGTTTAGAGATGTTGATGCAGATTCAGAAAGATGTTGATGCAGGCTCAAAGAGATATTGATGCAGGTTCGGATAGATGTGGATATAGGTTTAGAGATGTTGATGCATGTTCAATCAGATGTTGATGCAGGTTCAGAGAGACGTTGGTGCAGGTTCAGAGAGATATTGATGCAGGTTCGGATAGATGTGGATATAGGTTTAGAGGTGTAGATGCAGGTTCAGACAGATGTTGATGCAGGTTCAGACAGATGTTGATGCAGGTTCAGAGAGACGTTGGTGCAGGTTCAGAGAGATACTGATGCAGGTTCGGATAGATGTGGATATATGTTTAGAGATGTGGATGTAGTTTCAGACAGACGTTGATACAGGTTCAGAGAGATACTGATGCAGGTTCGGAGAGATGTTTATACAGTTTCGGTAAGATGTTTTTGCAAGTTCAAGAGAGAAGGTGATACAGGTTCAATTCTCTTTGCTATTGGAAGCCGTGTGCCCTGGTATTCAGCTACCGAAGTTTCGGAAGGCGTTGTTGTTTCCATCTTTAGGGAAGTCCAGGAAGACTGGATTACTGTGGAAATGGAGGCAACAATATCTCCCAAAAATGAGTAACTATTTAAAAACCCTTGCGAAATAATAGCCATTTATTCTGGTAACAATACCAGTAACATACCTATAATCTGCAAGGATAATGAAGAGCCTATTATTTGTAAGCAGGCAACGAACACAAGTCTCTGTGGTTTAAGGGGCTTAATGTAATACCATGTTGTAAGTGAAGAAAGCATTTAGACAGACATACGACCAAGCAGGACGGGAGAGGGTCCTGTATTGTAGTACACCAATTTGCGGGCTTGTAATGCCTGACGGACTTGCCCAGAACAACTACAAGTGTAATCCTTTTTGCAGACATTGGCGGGGAGGGATAAACTTATACCGTGCTTCCACTAGCAGCTTTTAAGTGACGTAAAGGAACAGACGCAAAAGTTGTTCAGTGACTCTAATCGATAAGCCTGCCGGCCACATGTGGCCCAGTAACACATAAAAATTAACTTTTTGAAAAGGGTGCTTTCGGGATGCTATGAATGATCTGAGAGGCTTTGAAATTCTAAAATTATAAAATAAAATCGGAATGACAGCTCTGAGAATACGTCTACAAGAAAATGTGGTGGTATAATTCCTTACACTGTTTATTTTACTGATAGTAATTATCGATGCATGAGACTCTACTGAGTTGCGTAATAAATCTTATCCAATGTAGGTGAAGGTACACTCCAAAAGCGGTCAAAATTATTGGGAAATCATCGGTGTAGGTTGTTAGGTAACAGATGAGTTACTTAGCAGGTAGTCTGAATTCTTTATGATAAAGGAAAAATAAATGGGAATAAAATGAAGGGTTCATCAGTTGTTTAGAAACACCAAAAATTTTGTAATTCATTTAAAGCGTTTTGTGTATATTCCTGTCGATTTGTGTACAATTATGAACCTAGTTAGGCCAATTAAGGTTTACTTACTTACTTACTCCATGGTGCAGAGTCCTACTTGAGCAGCTAACTGGTTTGCAGCTAGTCAAGAAATTCCCCCCATTTCACGGAATACCCACATCCCACCTCCTGGAGATCCATCCTAATATTATCCACCCATCTACACCTCGGTCTCCCCAATGGTCTCTTTACCTCCGGTTTCCCCATCAAGACCCTATACACCCCCTCTCCTCACCCATACGCGCCACATGCCCAGCCCATCTCATTCTTCTAGATTTTATCACCCGCACTATATTGGGTGAGGACTACAAATCATTTAGCTCCTCGTTATGCAATCTCCTCCATTCCCCCGTTACTTCGTCCCTCCTAGGTCCAAATATTCTCCTCAACACCATGTTCTCAAACACCCTCAGCTTCCTTTCCTCCTGCAATGGCAGCGACCAAGTTTCACACTCGTACAAAACAACAGGCAAAATTAAGGTACACCTGCATTAAAGACACAGCAAAGTCCATACAACTAAAAATTTCTCATATGTTACATATTCTGAGAGGTTTGCTGTAGAATAGGCTTAAAGAGAGGTCCAAGTAAAACAAAAAGCTTCTAATTTGAATGGGAGATAATGGTTTCTATTTTTCACTGTGCATGTTCTTTTGCTGGGTGAAAAATTACACACACCAAAAAAAAAAAACAGAGGATCTGTTAATCGCTGATAAGGAAAAGGTACTAGAAGTAGGTACTGAAACAAGTAATTTTATGTTGGTTTTGACGTCTGAAAACATGCAGGATAATGTGAAGGCAGAAGTAAATAATTTAAAAATATAGATGGCTGAGATATTTTGAAAAAAAAAAACCCTGACCAGTGTGAATGACACACAGGCTTACAAAGGAAATGACAGCAAATTAAATTCGGATAGTTGCTGTTATTATTCGATTCAGAAACTTTTATTTCTCTTTCATCTAAAATCACAGATAAAATTTTGCCTGTTTTTGGTATGGGTGTGCACTTGGTCTCTTAAATTTGGGAAACAAACTAAGGATGTTCGAAAACAGATTACTGAGGGGAGTATTTGGACTTAAGAAGTGGGAAGCGACGAAGACGAAGAAGAAGTACGCACACTGAGGATTTCATGATCTGTACTCTACGTCAAACGCTATTAGGAAGACCAAATAAAGGCCGATGGAATAGGTGAGGCTTGTTGTGGGAACAGGGCACAGGAGAACTGAGTACAGGACTTTGGTAGGAAAACCTGAAGGAAAGAATATCTTGTGCGACCTAAATGCAGATGGTAATATCATAGTAAAATGGAAGATGAAGGAGAGAATATACTCCGGCTGGCCTGTTAGAAACAGACGGTTTGTATACCCAAAAAGAAAAATCGAGACTAGTTCTTAATAATCACAGCTTCTTCGCTTTCTCAATCCCAACGGACGACGGGGACAGAACCAGCCTCTAAAATGTTGGATCTTCAGCCTCGGACGATGGACAGTGTCCATTTTGTGTTATTCAATATTTTATCGCCAATATAGTTGACAAATATTATTATTAAACTCCTGTTCCAGTCTGCAGTTCATCAGCTTATGTCACAGAAGGACGGCTCAACACACGCAAAATACCAAATCATTAGAAGGTACTGGAGAGTGGATCGACAGTTTCTTATTCTTATCCTCGGCATTAGGTGCAGGCTAGTGGCCAGCCACACACTTTGAGTGCTTTGTCCTTGGGGATAAGGTTCAGTAACCTTTGCTAGGATAGTTGTAAACCCCAGAATTGGTATGGATGTTACAGCGAAAAGAAAATCAATTGATCAATTAACTTCTCTCTTCCAGTCGCAGTCTGTCAGTACCCTATTGATTCTACACTATTTCTAACACTATGTATGTTCGTATTTACTTCACTGTACTCACTTTTTCTCCCGTTTGCCGGCTCCTGTATCTCTGAACCCCTTTGCGAAAGGGTTGTTGTCAATCTTCAGCTGTGTAATCTGCAAAGACAAGCAATGCAGAAGATGTCTCTGTATTAAACCTGTACAGACGAAATTAAATTGCACAACACTGAAAGACCGAACTCGTGTGGCAAAAAGATATACTCCAACTCTGTTATAAAAACCAAAAATTTAATGTTGTGAAACTTGGTAAAGCTATCCCATTACAGGCCCGATCAGGCCCTTCGGTCACCGGGAGGTTGGGGCTCCCAGAATTTCTAGACATTAGGCACATGAAGGTGGTAAGGTTGTCAGCCCTACGCACCGGCCGCCTTTGCCCCAAGGAGATAACCCTGGTACTCATTTCTGTTAGAAGCTACGTCGACCCCAGGGCCATAGTGCGGTAGGAAGGATAATTTCGAATGACGTAATCGGAAAACGAACCCGCTGCTTTCCGGCTTGTATTGCAGTGCCTCAAATAACAGCGCCACCGTATACATCCATTTAATGCTATATAGGGAGACAATCGCTGTGTGGTCCAAAATCTTTATAAAATACAGGAACACAATCTGTGAGCAGCACACTGAAAATTTTTAATGTCAACCTTGCTGGCATATAAAGTAAGTCTTAAACTCTTAAAATATATTTCAATACAATATATTTATTCCTTCCCCATATTTAGTAGTTCTAGTGTATCATTTACCTTTTCAGTGCCTTGGTGATGTTCGGAATAAAAATTTGCAATTATTTAAATTTCGCCGTTGAAATGGGACTACTAGATTTGAGGTTGTTACAGGAATGTTGCTGACAACACAAACCAACAATAGAAAATATTAAGTATAGCCCCTGTTGAACGAAGAATGGAATCTTCATTTTGATATTAATTAATGAATTATAATTTTTACTAGCCAAAATCTAATTTTTCGTACCACTTAATTACTTTATATTTCGCAATAATTTAATAAGCCAATCTGCAGTAATTTAGTTACTAGGCTATTCAGTTGATAGGAGGAAAAGTAATAATTTTATTTTTGTTCACATTCGTACCGTGCAGCATCATGATGCTATCAAGGTTTTCTTTATTCACAAACTGATGCACTAGTGAGTTGTCTTAAAAAACAATATTAAAATTTACATTAAAACAGCTCCGACATGTCTCGGTGTTACAGTTGCACCATCATCAGGGAGCCCATTAATTTGTGCTTACTTTAGTAAGCACAAATTAATAAGCCCATTAATTCGTGCTTACTTTAGTAAGCACAAATTAATAAGCACAAATTAGTAAGCACAAATTAATAAGCCCATTAATTCGTGCTTACTTTAGTAAGCAC
>Ga0131853_10018648_pt1 | contig 12626 bp, 5 predicted proteins | sample TergutLab28metaG_FD_92764 | JGI IMG/M metagenome (GOLD analysis project Ga0131853, IMG submission 92764) | Labiotermes labralis P1 segment gut microbial communities from Petit-Saut dam, French Guiana - Lab288 P1 (version 2) (version 2) | ecosystem: Host-associated > Arthropoda: Insects >...
AAGGAATATATAGCTCCCTGATGATGGTCTTAGGACCGAAACATGTCGGAGCATTTTTAATGTTTTAATGTGTAAATTTTATAAATTTTATATATGTGCAGTGGTTGGTGTAATAATTGAGTACAGCTCATATGTACAGCTCTGTTTATCCTCCAACAACATTAATAATAATAATAATAATAATAATAATAATAATAATAATCCAAAATTTGGTGCTTAATATATGCATTGACCAAGCATCTGAACTTCTGTAATTAAGGTGTTATTTTGTGCAGTCATAATGTAAGAATACAGAAATTCCATTGGAACATTTGTAAGGTGTTGTGCTATGTTTGTATGCCATCTCTCCACATGAAGGTGCAGCTTGTTTATTATAAACTTTTCAATAGACTCACATTTTTTTTGTTGGCACTGCAATAACACATTATTTGCATTTTGGAGGTATGCTATTGGAATCTAGAATAGGGTACAGGCCATCCTGACAGAAGTTTTGCTAGTTTCCCTCAGTCTAAGTGAATGCTGGAATGAATCTTCTATTGCCTGAATAAGCATCTCTGCTAAACACTGGTAATCATCTTTCATATCTCTCCCCCCACCATTGCTGTCCATGAATGCTGCAACCCTCACAGCAGTTGAATAGTGCCATTCAGGAACCTGTGAATCAGTATATTGCAGTAATGGCACTGCTTTCTCCTTAATAGGTTACTGCCTTCCAGATCCATACCACCAAGCTAGACTACGAGAAGTCATTGAAAAATTTATGAGTTCGCTTCGAGATCCGAGCCTGCCTCTGTTGGAGTTACAGGTGGGTGCGTGGTTTAGGTAACGCTAATACATTTGGATAACTTGCATTTAGCTTGTGTTAATTTAAAAATTTTATTCTTTTCTCCAGGAAGTTATTGCCTCTATATCTGGTCGCATTCCTGTGTCAGTGGAGAAGAAAATTAGGAAACTTATGGCACAGTATGAACGCAATATTACTTCTGTACTTGCACAGTTCCCTAGCCAACAGATTGCAAGTGTCATTGACAGGTAAAGACATTTCCTACTGATTGTGTTTTGTTCTGTGTGTTATGTGGGAAAATACCATACAGCACAACTTCAAGTTGAAGGTGATTCTAAAATTAGGGGCATGAGATGTTTTCGCTAGAATGACACACAAAGTTTGGACATTAAAGACAAATAAAGGGAAATTATGGCAGAATTATCTTCTTGAACAAACAACTATAATATTAAACATGTAAGTCTTATGGCTTATTACACTGTGATGCCAGGCAAATGTAATGTTTATTTTTCTGCACAGCTGTACTGTTGTTGGTTTATTCTACATTATTCTTTGTTTAAGGCTTTAATTTTGTAGAATATAAAAGATGGCTGCTACATAAACTCTTCATTTAGCTACTGTTATGAAAGAATTCTTAGACTGGGAGCAAAGTATCAAAATGGGCAAAGGTTAATACCTCATTATTACCAATTCATATTGTGTATTTATTATTGATCTTTCAATTTCATTGAATGCTGTGTGTTCTGTCCTGTCTACATATCTCATTGAGCAACGGTTAATGTTATATGCTCTTTGTCTCTAGTCATGCTGCAACTCTTCAGAAAAGAGCAGACCGGGATGTCTTTTTCCTTACAACTCAGAGCATTGTACAGTTAGTGCAGAGATATCGTCACGGCATTCGTGGTCGGATGAAGTCAGCAGTCCATGAACTCCTGCGACAATATTATGGAGTGGAGAGCCAGTTCCAGCAAGGTGCTGTAACTAGCTGAACATGGGTGTAAAGAGTGTTGACATGGGCATTTATAGATTTACTGTACCTTTCTTACCTATGCCTGTAGCGTTTGTACATGATGCACTCATAAATCAGAATATATGAAAGTTCTAAATACCAATTTATGGAATGAAAATTTTTAAATATATTTTAGACAGTTGATAATGAGACTTTTTGAAGTTTCTGAGTAAATTTAAGGGCATTAATTAGTCCAGTTTCATATTTTAGAACAAATCATTAGATTTTTCTGTGGTATCTGTGTTTTTGAGTGTTCTACATGATCACCCTTTGTAACTTTGTTGTCCCCACATTCTCAGTTTGGCAAGTGATCATCTTTCAGGAAACAGGTGTGGTTCACCAAATCACATATAGTTTTAATTATTTATTTTTTTACTTGTTGTTTTATTTACTCAATTTATTGTTGATAAAATGAAGAAAAGGTGTGCTGTATCAAGTTAAACAACTAAATCATATTTTATCAAAATAACACAGTCTTCTTCTCCGTACTCCCACCTACACCACACTTGTACACGACTGACTTCGCATTGGATTGCTAGCGTCCGTTGTCCGCTGCTAATGTTTTCTCATTTAAATCTCTCCCCTCCTACCTATCACCAACGGTCCTGAATATACAGTGACAGATTAACTTACAACGCATGCCATGAACCATCTGTAACTGATGCCAGTAATCCTAGGAAACAACTATACTAAAAATGATTGGCTACAGCGTGGTAGCCGTTTTGTTGGTAACTACAGTATATTCTGATGTTAATTTTGTGTGATCAACTTAATAAGGTCTGTGAGTAATATTATAATATTATGCACAGTTACATGTAATGTGGTTGCTATATGTGTTACCGTTTGTATGATGCTTGCAGGCAGCTATGACAAGTGTGTGACAGCATTGCGAGAGAGACATAAAGATGACATGGCAGCAGTCACTGCAACAATCTTCTCTCATGCTCAAGTAAGAGAACCTGAACACATTTTGTGCCTGTGCCAGTAATGTTGCATGCTTTGGAAGATTCTGACATCCATTTGTTATGCATAGGTTGCCAAGAAGAACATGTTGATCACAATGCTGATTGATCACTTGTGGTCCAATGAACCAGGCCTTACAGATGAACTCTCAACAACTCTAAATGAACTGACTTCACTCAACAGGAGTGAACATTCCAGAGTTGCTCTCAGAGCCAGACAAGTATGTATTACATTTAAAACTCTGCTGTGCTTGGATTTCAGATTTGCCTAAGTGTTAAGCTTTCACAGTGCTAAGATTCCAGACAGCAGTTTGGATGATAACAAACAGAATAAAGAAGTGCCCCCATTTTATGTACCTTGTTCAAAGAATGCAAAACACATAGATTGTATAATTGTTATTTCTTGTGTTGGTTACCAGGTTCTGATTGCAGCTCACCAGCCAGCGTATGAGCTTCGTCACAACCAGATGGAATCCATCTTCCTCTCGGCAGTGGACATGTATGGTCATGACTTCCACCCAGAGAATCTGCAGAAGCTCATTCTGTCTGAGACATCCATCTTTGACATTCTGCATGACTTCTTCTTTCATTCCAATAGGGCTGTGTGCAATGCTGCACTTGAGGTTAGTCCAGCATTTTCAACACATTTCAGAAGCTGCATATTTTTCTCAGTCCATGTTCCAACACATTCAGACCTACCTGGGAATTAAAGACTATTTCTGCATTCAAGCTAAGAAGAAAGTTTTGCTGTGGTGCTGTTTATTATTTCTGTCTTGGGACATGTAAGAGTAAGCATTCTCAGGTGTGCCCTATTTTTTTATGTACCTGCAGTCATGGTCATGAACGTGATATTTAGTGGAGCAGTCTCTCCTCCATGAGGGCAGTATAGAGTTACTGTAGAGTGGCATTGAGCTGTCAGGTTTCCATTGTCAAGGAACATTCTTCTTAAAGAAGTTTTGAACACCATGAATTTTTAAAGTAGTTTTTTGCGTGTTAAATGACTATTGTTTGAGCCTTCTTCTCCTTACTTACATACAAGGAAAACTCTGAATAATGTTGGAAGCTTGTCTGCAGGCATGTAATAGAGTAGAAGTTGCTTCAGAAGTGTGTGACCATGCATTTGAATGTGTAAATCAGTTTTTTTTTTATATATGTCTTTGTTTTTGGTCCTATCTACATCTTTTGCATTATCATACTTATCCCTCTTTAAAGTCTTTACTTTAATATTTTCAGGTTTATGTCAGGCGAGCATACATCTCATATGAACTGACATGTCTCCAGCTGCTTGAACTCTCAGGAGAAATCAGTGTCATACATTTCCAGTTCCTGTTACCATCATCACATCCAAATAGGTATTACATAACTCCTCAATTCAAACAGAAAAACAAAACATAAACATCTTCTAGATGGTAGTATTGCTTTGTGGGTCTCACATTTTCCACTATTATGTTTCATTTTCATGGCCATGCTTTCTTTGGCTTTGGCTTTTAGTCACCACCATATTCCTGTGGAGGTCTGTGTTTGATCCCAGGTCGGTACATTTCGGGTTTATGGTGAAAAAAGTGATGCTGGGACAAATTAGTTTCTGTTGTCAATAACATTCCACCAGTGCTCCAGATTCATTCATTCATTTGTCACCAATGCTGCATAATCTCAGCAATGGATGGTATCATTTAATAATACACTTAGAAAACAAGGGTTTTATTTTCATCTTTCCTCATTTATTTAATTTTAGTTTAAGTTACAATGGCCACAGGTCTAAGTGGATTCCAGGCATCTTGGAACTCTGTTCAGTTGATTAATTAACATTCTGGTAACACCAACAAAAGCACAATTCTACAGTCTATATATTTCCTCTATTACTTAGCTCCTACATGTGTTGGCATCATCACCATCTTCAGGGAGCTTACACCAAAATATCATTACAACATACTGAAATAAATAGTTTTACAATATACATGCATTTCAGTAGTGCAGATTCAAAAAATTAACCAGCACCTGCACTATTGACATGTTTGCATGTTGTAAAACTATTTATTGGTATATGTTTTAATGATGTTACAATCATTTGTTTTTATTTAACTCCCTGAGGATGGCACCTTGGTGCCAAAACATGTAGGAGTCGGTATTTGAAGTTTGTTTTATTGTCTTTTAATTAGTGCATTTTGTTGGTTAAAATATAGAATGTAGGAAAATGCACGGTATGAATATTTTCCACACCTGTCCAGACTGGCTCTGAGTCCCACCCAGCCTCCTATACAATGCGTACTGGGCCTTCCCCGGGGTACAACAACCGGGGCATGGCCTTGACCTCCCACCCCCCATCTAGCGCTGAGGTTAAAGAAAGAGTAGAACTATACCTCTACTTCCCATCTGGGCCTTTGTGGCCTGTTCTAGGGTGAAATTTACCTTTACCTTGTACCTTTACCTTTAATGTACGGAATGAACAATGTGAAAGTCTATTCAATTGCTTTAGTTTTCCAGTAGTTCGCACATGATTTGGCAAAATGAGACATGTTTGCAAGAAGTGTTGTGTTACTGAAATATTATTGACATGTGCAAGTGTAAAGTTGCAGGTATTACTCACAGAGAACTGCTGATGGGCACTTTGAACCTTCTGCTACATACTTTAATTTACTGGTATAGGTTCAGCAGTTAATGCTGTATCTGATGGGGAAATGTGGATTGTGATGATTGGAGGTGGATGGAATTGGCTTAGAACCATGTCCACTGGTGTGCTTCTTTATTACAGATGTTGAACCATAAATGCCACTCCAGAGGGTTAGTTGGATTGAATAATAAGTGTTGAATTACATGTGGTGCTTTTTTAGACTTAACAGATTGACCAAAGATGGCTAGGCTCCATGTAGTTTGGGAGAGGACTGCTTGCTAGCTGTCAGTGCAGGGGTGCAGAGGAAAGCACTGTGCATGCACCACTGGGCATATCCTACCCATTTCAAAAACTCTGGTTTATAATTTATAGCAGTTTTCATTGTAATTTAAACAATGGAGAATCTTGATGAAATGTATTATAGTTCAGGAATAGCTGATTAATATGATGTATAACAATATATATTAATATTAATGTAAAACTGAAGGAAATTCTAATAGAACACTCAAAATGTTTTCCTAGCAGAGTAAAATGTTTCTGAAAGGGCATAATGGTGCCTGGCTGTTTTGAGGTGAGGGTAGCAGTGGCCATGTCATGCTGACTGCAGCTATGTGCTGTGTTAGGGAGCTGGTCCCTATGATATTTGGGTAACTGTCATTTAACTGAGTTACTGGAACACAGGATACCACACAACAGAAGGAGGGCAGAGACTACAGCCGAACCACCTGAATCCACACTCACACTTACCAACTGTCTGCGTACTGGGTGCATGGCTGCGTTTGAATCATTTTCACAATTTGACCAGTATGCAGATGAGATGCTGGATCTACTGGAAGACCTGGCATCGCCAGCTGTTGTATCTCCCAAAGTGCTGGAAGCACTGGAGAGTGGCAGTGAATCTCGACTCAGCACAAGTATCAATATCAGTATGTCTGTTGGGGATAGTAGAGCAAATCCAGATGAAATACAGAAGGTACTAAATTCAGCTGGTTTAAAATCCTGAAACATTATGAATTTAAGAATTTGTTGATGTAGATCTGTGGAGTCAAAACGTGAATTAAGTAAGTGAGAAGGTGTACACATTTTTGTGTGTACAGTATTTAAAAATTGATTCTTTGTGTTAAAGGCTTACTTCTCATTTATCACAGATACACACCTTTGGTTGACAGAATCAGTTAACAGCAAAGAATTACTTTGCATAGGATTTCATTTTCTTTTGTTTATTGACATATGTACTCTGTCAGACGTATTTTAAATAAAAACTGTTTATTATAATGAGATATCAGGGTACTGAAAAAGAACTTCCTATTTGCAGAATTATTAGCTCATAAAGTGCAAAATGAAAACTTCATAAGTTAGTTTTAGGAAATAACAAGCTTGTGTACCTTCAACACTCTCCATATGTAAGCACCATGAAAACCATGCACACTGTAATCTGCCTTGAAAACTGTTCTATTAATAAACATCCTGGGGCTTTGAACATATTATTGCTTGATACATATGACACACTTTTATGGATTATGCATTGTGATGTCTGCTTTGAGATGTTTCCTCTTTCTGTCAGTTGTCTGAACTGTGATAGATTGTTTTGTCATTAGGGCATGTCCTACTATATGACAGAAATTGCACATAAAGACTACATGGGCTTGATCTCAGGCTACTAAGCTGATTCCTTTGTACTAAATACAGTAGACATGTAATGCAGTTTTCCTTGCAACACAGTATATATGCATGAAATAAAACTTTGTTAGTTTTTTGTTTTTAACATTTTACAGTGAACCATGTGATCTAATGTCTCTCTGATGGTGTCAAATATTTTTTGTCATGTACATACTTTTGTTAAGGGAGCTAATTTTGAGTTATGTGACCTGTTAAAATTGAGTTGAAATTAATTGAGTGGTGTCAGAAATAGTACATACACATTCAGGTCGATGAGTGTGACTTCCTCATTGTGTGTTCAGTTTATGTATTGGTTTTGTGTTTTATATAAATAGGGTTTAAAGGCCAGTTATCTGTGCAGTGATCAGAATAAGGGATCCTGTTAAATATAATGGTCATGTTTCTGAAATAATTAGTCTTGTAACCTCAACAAAGATGTATTTACAAGAGCAACATTTTTTGTGTAAATTGCATACAGTACAGTGCCTCCTTTCTCATATTTTATTTATTTAAGCTGCTTTGGATATTACAAAATTAATCTTTTCATCCTATGCTGTTACTGTGATCAGCACTTTGTGTTTCTTTATTGTTTCATTTAGTATGATGAAATATAACATCCTTAATTAGGATGTGTGCTTACTAACTAGCAGTCAACTGTGGAAAATACTGTTGCGTCTGATATTCCATGTAAACAGGGCTGAACCGATAAATTCAAAAATTGTTTGATATTATGAATTTGGACACTTAAAATGTAGTCTTCTTGGAAAATGCTTAATCTGCTGCTCTGATGATTTCTCTGTAACTTTACATATTGGTGGGGTACACGGTGGCACAGTTAGTTGAGGCACTGCACCTGAAGCCAGAAGGTCACGGGTTCGATTCCTGATGGTGTCATTGACATAATCCTTCCAGCCACACTATGGCCCTGAGGTTACTTAGTCTCTAACAGAAATGAGCACCAGGATTATTTCCTGGGGGTAAGGGCGGCTGGTGCCTAGGGCTGACAACTTTACCACCTTCATGTGCCGACTGTCATGAAATCTGGGAGCCTCAACCTCGTGGAACCCTCAGGGCCTGTTCAGGCCTGTAATGGGATTGCTTTACCTTTTTACTTATTAGTGGTAAGTTTGACACTGAGTGTGTGTTTATGGTTGACAGCAATCTGAACCAATCCATGTCTTGAGTGTGGGCATAAGGGACAAAGGAGACACAGATGACTCTACATTAAGCCAAATGTTTGGTGGTTTCTGCAGCAGTAATCGGGAAGAACTTGCTGACAGGGGCATTAGACGGATTACATTTGCTGTACTTGTGAGGTGAGAACTGAATTTGTATTGTAATGAAACAAAAGTTAATCAGTTAAGCTCTGGAATATAGAAAGAAATAATGTGTTTCCTTTTGAATTTCACATGATGTTCCAGGACAACAAATGTAAATTATGCAGTGAAACTTTGTTAATCCATGTTTTACAAGATCTCATTTAAGAGTACCATAAGTAATGTAAAGAATTTTTTTTTTCATATTTATGGATAGACTCCATGACTTTGTCATCATATTGACGTGTGTTGTCCTGTTGTGAGTAGACCTATTACTGAATGGAATCTCACCATATTTCTTATCTCCTTCCTTGACCTTATTGTTACACTAAGTTGGTTTTTTATGCTACCCTATAAGAATACATTTTCAGTTTCTCCAGTGTTTTTGTTCGCCATATAAAATCTCTTATCGATGAAATCTGTTATTTCATTATTTTATTATTTATTTGTTAATTGATTAATTAATTAATTTTTTGGTTGGGCTGTGTTAGATTAGGTTGTGTCGGTTTTTTACTTTCTTTGTGTATTAACTGTGTATTTATTTGTATAGTTATAGACTTATTTATTTATATTATTAATCTATTTATTTTATATATGTGTGCACATATTGAATATTTACTATGGTTCAGTGGTTGGCACTGCTTTTACATATTTATGAGTCATGTCATTTGAATATAGGATCAGAAGCCAGCTATCCCTACAGCCAAATCCTGAGGTGTATCTTAAAACATAAAATGACAGCTTCTTACAATATTCTTTCCAATACATCATTCACAAATTATAATATAATTTGATGGCATGTAATCTAGTTACAAGTTTCTAAAAATAACACTTAAGTAAATCAAGAGTTGGTCATTACAGACTCACAATTTTCTTGCAGACGCCAGTTTCCGAAATTCTTCACATACCGTTACCGAGACAACTACACAGAAGACAGAATCTACCGGCACCTTGAACCAGCTATGGCATTTCAGCTTGAGCTCAACAGAATGCGCACATATGACCTTGAGGCTCTACCAACCTCAAATATGAAAATGCACCTTTATCTGGGTAAAGCCAAGGTAACGTTGTTAACGCAAGTAAGTTGTACTATGTTTAGTGTTCCAAAAACTTTACCCCTTCTCCCTCCCCCCTCCCCCCTCCCCCCTACATTTGTAAGAATACTGTCATCTGGGTTGTGATGCTATGTGATCTGATAGAAATTCACAACTGGCTGCCTCCATCTTCAGAGTGAACCTTAAATCTCACATAGTTCTTATTGTGTCAAACTAGCTCTAATGTCTGCATCTCAACATTTAATATCTGAAGATGTAGTGGAAACTTTGCCATCTGTATGGTATGCAGATAGGTGTGTTAAAGTTGGGGTACAAAGTTGTGAACTGTGTATTTTGCAGTTTTCCTGCTGCTGGTCTTAATTCTCTCCTTGTAGAGATACATGTCTCAGCACAGATGATAAAGACCAGATCATGTATTGCATAGAGTCAAATTCAGTTTTCTAAAACTGGTATCAAATTTACAGGGTTCTAATTTTGAGCTGTGTGCACATTTTTGTATCATGGGTTTATTTCCTAGAAGTTTAATAAAGTTCAGTTACAGCTTTGTGTGAAGTAGTGTTTACAGTGGGCCAGCATGTGTCAAAATGAAACATTTGAGTTTTAGTGTGAATCTCACTCCAGTACAAACTTATGCCAGTTATCTGTAAAGTTGGTTGGGAGATGAAAATTTCACCCCAGGAGTGTGTGTGGTACAGACAGATAAGAAATTTGCTTAATGTGTAGTTGCATAAATTCATCAGCACTTTCTGGTCAGTCCCTAACCCCATATACTGCAACTAGCATGCATTGGCATGTTCAAGTTAGGCATCATGCCTACAAAGAGACCACAAGTGATATATTTTTAATCCATATCAGTTTAGTACTCACAGTCATCCTAATATTATCAGCACATCCATGAACTAAATAGGATGTAATGGAATATTAATTCTTTGTTCAGACCATGTGTAGCTACATTTAGATGCAAATTAAGGTACACCAAATAGAGTATGCAAATTTGGATTCCCTAAATTACCTTTGACTGCTGTGCAGTTGTATATGTTTTATTGTTGTTGTTGTATTGTTATATTCATGACTTACTATTATATGTATTTGGTTATGTCATGAAAGTAGGTTGATGCTGTATGTAGGTTTGGAATTTTTCCATTTGAATTAATAAATAAGTATGAGAGAATTTGTCATAAATAGTGTCTGTGGTTGTAGTTGTATGGCATAAGTATATAGATTTACCATTATTTCAAAGAAGTTAGTGAAATTTCTACTGGTTTGGTACTCAGTAATGAAAACAGAATCTTGAATTCAGTTACATGCTTTCATACCAAATTTATCATTTTATTCAAGATTTAAAAGCATAAACAAAATAAAAGTTGCTTCCCTTGAGCCCAGCAAATTGCAGTAAGCCTTTTTAATTGAAGGTTTAATTAAAAAAGAAATTATTTCCAGGTGGCAAAGGGGCAAGAGGTTACGGACTATCGCTTTTTTGCCCGGGCCATTATCCGTCATTCAGATCTGATCACTAAGGAAGCATCATTTGAATACCTGCACAACGAGGCTGAGCGGGTGCTTTTGGAAGCCATGGATGAACTGGAAGTGGGTTTCTCACATCCTCAAGCAAAGCGTACTGACTGTAACCACATATTCCTGAACTTCCTGCCTACCGTGATAATGGACGCTGCTAAGGTAAAACTCCTGTGTTCGTATGTATGCACAGTTGTTAGTGTTGTTAGCTTTCCCAGTGTTCTGAGTTCCTAACCTGTTATGGGTATTTAGCAACACAATATTTTCATAATTTTGGAGTTTGTCCCAAGAAACTTTCTCTGTTAGAGGAGTGAAAATCAGCAACAAAACTTCCTTTGTCATACTTATTGTAACATGTTTTGACCCTAAAGGGTCATCATCAGGCTAAACACTTATTAAAACACATAAAAGGTCATATTATTGCCTTATCAAACTGAAATCTCAATTATTTTTTGTTTTGATTTGAGATTTTTGCTACAGTCAGTGGGAAAGAATTTATCATATTCTTGTGAACGTTTCCTTAGTAATTCTGTAATGAAATCTTCTGTGAGGTTTGCATTTCTGGGTACAGTTCTCTTTCGCTTTTGTGGTTTTATTTTAAATACCTACAACATGGTGGAATAAAAATTGGCTAAAACATTTCTAGCATCAGTGAACATAAGTCGTTACAGAATACAAGATATAGGTGACCTTTAAACTAATAAATATTTTAACTCTATATAACTTAGGACACTTAAATGTTTTGCACTAAAACAAAATATTATTTGTAGTATCTGAATTGTTCAATATAAAAAACATTGATGAAAACATAAACGTAAAACAAGGACACTATTCTTATATTGCTAATAAAGTTGTAAATGCCATGAAATCACACACAATTTCAGATATGTGTTCCATTTTTTATGAAGTCATTGCAATGTACAAATCTTTTGCTCTAGAATTAAATACAAACCAATGCTTACAAATGGCACAGATTGAAATAAAATCTAGACAGAAGATATGAAATTACCTTTTGACTTTTCACAGAACATGTTTTTCTGTTGTCTGCTGTTTGAGTACATTTCATATCTTCAGATAGAGGCAACTTGGCACACAGTAGTGAACAGTTTATCAGCAGTATTGTCTTGAGTGCTTAATGCTGCAGATTGAAGAGAGTGTCACAAGTATGGTGATGCGATATGGCCCTCGACTTTGGAAGCTGCGGGTACTGCAGGCTGAGCTGAAGATGACAATAAGACCATCGCCCAATAGTGAGATGACCAATGTGAGATTGTGTCTGGCAAATGACAGTGGCTACTCCCTGGATATCTGGCTTTACAGGGAGGTTACTGACCCTAAGACAGGTGTGGTGAGTATGATTTGAGAGGAAAATTCATTCAGCACCACCACCATCACCACTACCATCATACCGAAGGCTTAAGTTATTAGATATCAGGTTCTCATGGCACTGAGTGTGATAATTACTCTTTTATGAGATGTAATACATTGTAGTTTGGTAGAAAGGTTCCTCTGAAACATTGGTATCTCTTTACCAAATGATGTTACATTACATTCTCTAAGTCATTTGTCTTCATTAACCCTTTGACGCCGGAATTAAATCCCCCCCCCCCCCCCCCCCCCCCCCCCCTCTCCTTCTCTCTTACCTTCTAATCCCCCACCCCCAAACATCTAAATTTATATTATTAATTTTTATTTTTTTTTTTTTTTATATAATT
>Ga0131853_10018649_pt1 | contig 12625 bp, 5 predicted proteins | sample TergutLab28metaG_FD_92764 | JGI IMG/M metagenome (GOLD analysis project Ga0131853, IMG submission 92764) | Labiotermes labralis P1 segment gut microbial communities from Petit-Saut dam, French Guiana - Lab288 P1 (version 2) (version 2) | ecosystem: Host-associated > Arthropoda: Insects >...
GACATAACATGACATTAGTGTAGTACTAACCACACAACCCATTGTAGCACGGTCCTTTTGATCAGCTCATAAACTGACATAACATGACATTAGTGTAGTACTAACTACACAACCCAGTGTAGCACGGTCCTTTTGATCAGCTCATAAACTGACATAACATGACATTAGTGTAGTACTAACTACACAACCCAGTGTAGCACGGTCCTTTTGATCAGCTCATGAACGGACGTAACATGACATTAGTGTAGTACTAACTACACAACCCAGTGTAGCACGGTCCTTTTGATCAGCTCATAAACTGACATGACATTAGTGTAGTACTAACCACACAACACAGTGTAGCACGGTCCTTTTGATCAGCTCATAAACTGACATAACATGACATTAGTGTAGTACTAACTACACAACCCAGTGTAGCATGGTCCTTTTTGATCAGCTCATAAACTGACAAGCAAGTGAAGAAATTTCTTGCTTTAAACTGATCCAAGTGATTCTATGGTGGATGTCTGAAGTTCTCACATTAGTGAGAATTAATATTACAGTGTCCTGGAATGTGACGCCATGTAGTTTGGTGCACAGGTACCAATGATTTGGAGAACCCTGCAGCCTGCATGTTCAGGGTAGAAGAAGTAAGCCAAGTGGGAATGTTTCAAAGACATTGGTTCACAACAGTCAGAGCCCAACCACTCTCTTCCCTAAATTAGGCCTATATACCATTTTTTCCATTTGGATTATTCCTTATACACTGAAAATGAGGCAGAAGGCTCTTTGAAACACTTGCACCTAACTACTGAATTACATGGTGTCACATTCCACACAACTGTGATGTTAGGTCATTGTCACCTTCACACCATCCCATACTGGCATTATATTCTGAGCAGTTAAAATGTAGTCCATTAATGTAAATTTGTGGTCATAAAGATAAGACTGTGTCACAGTTTGAAAACAAATATAAACAGTATCTTTGTCAGTAAGGAGACAACAGTTATGTTTTGGTGTACTCACAATGCATTGCAAAGTCCCTGTGAATACTCTCAAAATTGTTAATGGTTGTCCCAACACCTGCCATCATCCCATTTGGAAGTGTGAAATCATCTGTGATGTCATGACTCCAGTTTCCAAAGAGACCACGTGTTTGATTCTGAAAATCAAAATCAGTAAGGCTAAATCTATAATCACACACTGAAACATGACTTCATTTGTTTTTCAAATAAAATCACTGCTGGCAACAATTGATGCCTGTGTGCTGCTCTGGTTTGACAGCCACTGGCGCTGTACAACTGTTTACTGTATACATATAGTGCATGTGCAGCCATTTACTGTACACATTTTGCGCATGTGTAACTGTTCAGTGTATACATTTTGTGCATATCCAACTGTTTACTATAAACATACCATAAATGTCCATGGTAAGTAGACTCGTGTGGTCATAAAGCCTTCATTCTCCACAACCTCGACCCCAGCACCACAGTCAAACATCATTATGATTTCCGACTGGTTCAGAATGTATGGAGGCATGTACACTGTCACTCCTGCAAGAATTTTCATATGTTACATGTGTTACAACATCCAGGCCATTGCTCACAGTTGCTACCTTTCTTCTGACATTCTTAAAAAGTAGCTTCGGAGTACAAGGGTGATCAGAAAACCAAGCAGAGAAGCTGAAACCTTTTTAAACCCCCTCAAATGTATCTAAATCGTACCTGACTGTCTCTGCAACTACATTTAAATACCAGTGCTGCCATTTTTTATCTTCATTAATACTGATGTTCTTAAGTCGAAAAACCACAGATGAACATATGACTCCTACCTCTACACAACAAGACAAAATTCTAGCAAAGTCTAAATGAACTTTTAAAAAATGTTCTTACATAGAGGATGTGGGTGCCCGGAGAAAGCACAATGTTTGTCAGAATTGGTATAAAGGGGTAAAACAACAACATAAAACCGTTTGTTGAATAAAGAGAAACCAACTTGATGTCACTTGCTTTATTATTTCATTTTTTAATGCTCAACATGTTTCGGTTAATACATCCATCCTCAGGAGCTTGCGACTTATTTGTTGAGTTGTTTCATGGGTTGTATTGCTCTGGTTCGATGTGTGTTGGTGTTACATTGTGGTTTGGCTGGGGTGGTGTGGTATCCGTAACACCAACACACATCGAACCAGAGCAATACAACCCATGAAACAACTCAACAAATAAGTCGCAAGCTCCTGAGGATGGATGTATTAACATCCGAAACATGTTGAGCATTAAAAAATGAAATAATAAAGCAAGTGACATCAAGTTGGTCTTCAACTATCCAGATGATGCACGGTCCAATAAACATAAGATAAAACCGTTTGTCTGAACTTCTACAATTTAAATGTTATATTTAATCCATTATTACAAATTTAATTTCACTTAAATGTTCACAAATCTTTGGTCACTACAATGTGTGAATATTAAAGTGAACAGCATTGTGCAGGGCCACGTTAAACAAAGGCTGCCTGTATGAATAATTACCAGCACATTTTATACATGACTGTATTCTCATTTAAATATTGCTTTTAAATTTTAAATGATTTTAAATAAATATAGTTGATACTGTAACTTGAAACACAGGTGCATACACACACCTGCTCTTTCACATATATTATGTACGATGGGTCAACTGTGTCTTCGATTTGTATAACAGTCTGATGATGGCACACTGGGTGTATAAAAACCTATATACATGCACACATACATGCATACATACATACGTATGTATGTACATACATATGGATGTATGTATAATTGTGTCACAATGAGTGTTGGATGTGAATCATGTCTTCAATACACAAATATACACAATTTTTACATTTTAAAATACTACAAGCATTCACCAGATGTACGAAAATAAACATGGAAATTGCTGTTGACAGGAAAAGAGCTGATTGCTGGAACATTTTTTTTGGAAGTTCGTGTAGTGAAAGAAAAAAAAAATGTAAAAACCTTGAAAATGGACTATTTTTGCTTAAAATTCTGTGATTAAATAAAAGAAAATTATTCATCAGTGTCAGTCAGAAAATAAGCAGGTAAGCACATGACATACTCCATGGTAACTCCTGTGGCTGCACTGTTACTCACCAGGGAAGCGTTGCACTCTTAAGGATTGCCTGTCAAAGAAAATTCTCCTGCCTCCAGCGAACACATCCAGACGATATCTCCATTGAGCATGCCTTGGTCTCACGCGCACCTCCACTATGGTTGAGGTATTGTCTCTTGCTGGAAAGACAGTAAATTAGAAAACTAAACATTCGAAAGCATCATGTTGCATTTATTCAACATCACATTATGTTGTAGTCAAATATAATTATGTTACCCCATACGCGTGTGTTGTTATGTGTGCAACCATCTTGAGGTGAACTGGTGACATTACATTTTGCAATGCATTAAAATTAATTACCATCCATATTAAAACATTACAGGTTAAAATATTAAATGTTTCTGGTTAGAGTACTGAAATTTCAACCACACACTCTTTTAATGCAGTATGTACTGTATTCATTTGATAAACATATTTGATCATTATGATATTACAGTTTCAACAGCCACTGAAATCCTCTGTTTCAGTGTTTTGTTACTTGTTCAATAGATCCATGAACTGCAATCTTCTCTACCATGAAACAGTCCCAACCAACAACTTGGGAAATTCTCACTTACAGCAGCTAAAAGAGTGGTTGTAGAAAGTGGCAATTTTCATATTAGAAAAGTTAAACTTCCTTACTGCCTAACTGTGAGGAAACAAAGTTTTGGACCCCATCCAGGGAAGGGTACACCATTTTCTCAGTCTCAGAGTAGAGGAAATGTGTTTGAGGCAAGACAGTATATCTTGTTGATGTCTGTCACATTACAAGAGGTGCACACTTATGGAACTTTAATAACACAGACTATACTTGAGTTGCAGCAATTATGTTGTGTTTCATTCAGTCACAAATCATGGGTAAGAGAAAATTACAGTTTGTGATGGTGTACATGCATGCAATGTGTATGCAAGCGCAATATGTGCAGGACCTACTATTGGCATAGAACCCTGACACTCTGACAGTCCATTTCACTGCTCAACCTTGCACTAACCTGCAACTGATGACAGCTGTGTGGCTCGAACCTCCCCGAATTTATTTGGAGGAAGCTGTTCAAAACGGCCCTGAACGTCAAGTTTATGTCTTGGGGTGTCAACGTGCAGCAACACAAACTCTCCTTTCCCATTAAATGTGTACTCCAGGTCATCAAAGGTGATGATATGTGGATCACCAAAGACAGTGGCTGAAACCCACAGTAAAAAGAATCACTGTTTGTTACTTTCACTTGCATAAAATTCAGTTTATAATCTAAATTAATTGTAAGATCTTTAAGAACCTCAACTACAGAATACTGGCCAAAAGAGGGTGACAGAATACCAACCCACAGTAGGTGACTGGTACGCTATACAGTCCTGTGTAGGTCTGCGCTCAAAGCGGAATGTCTCACAGCCAACAGCTTGCTCTTCTTGCCACAGACAGCACATGTAGAATGGTGCAATATCATGGAACCAGTGTGACAGCGTTGGAACCTGCCATCACATGTCTATCATTATTTACCAAGTTATTAAACCAAATTAGCAACTACAGTAGAACCCTGTTTAATGTTCCACCACATAAAATTTTCCTGAGTGTACATTTCAAATCAACTGCTTCCCAAAGAATCCTTAACCCCTTCCAGACAATGGATGATACAGTACGGACAATGCACATTATCCTCCATAAACAATCAGCCTATATTCACAGCATTTACTGCACCTTGTTGGCTTCATTCCAGGGCAAGAAACCAAGGTTATGTGACCTGTGTGGCCTGGATCCCCACTGCTGATCATAACTCAACATCAGGTAGCTGTTCTTGTCGTAACAGCATTGCTGCCCGGAACCAAGGATGCTGAAACATCACACACATTGCACTACTCTGTTTGGTGTAATAGTCAGTTCTAGAACACAAGCAGCTTTGTTCTGTCACAGATCCTGCCATGCCACACTTTACGCTTAAATTACAAATGGTTTTGTAAGACTCCACAGTAGTAAGATTCATAATCAGGTCTTCAGGGTTGAAAAGGTGTAGCATGGTAGGTGAACAGTACTGTTTATTGCAGTCAGGTGTTACAGTTCATTTTATGCAGTTACTTAATTAGGTAGCACATTATCACACAAATGTGAATATTTCCAGACTCTTAACTAGTATATTTAAGATTTCACTTTCAACAATGTTTTGGAACTTCAATTAATAATCACTATGTATTATTTCACAGGTTAGCAAACAAACTGTACTCTTGCTAATAAACTCTTCAATCATTAAGCCTTTGTTTTCTGATTAATGAACTACACTTATTTTAATCACACACAATATTATTAACTCCACAGAACCACATCGTAATCATAAGTATCAGTATTAGTATTAGTACTATTCCTCTTCCTCCTGTTAATGTTTATACGTAGAACTTCTTTTTTGTGAAATTTTGTCAAAAAAAGTCCTTTTTCTCAGTCATTGCTAATATTTTGTGCAAGATATAATCTGCAAGCCTCTAAAATATAGAACCGATTCTGAGACATAACCTGCAGTCTTGCTGAATATAATACTGCCTCCACCTTCAGGGTAGAATTCACTTGAAACTTGGGTACCAACATACCAGACTGCAACGTGTCATAACCCAGAAGACAACATTACTATCATTTTGGTCATAATCTTTAAAATGTATTGATAGTGTAGACATACAAGGAACAAATTATGGACAAATAATTGACAGTCTGACAATCCTTCTCACCTTGGAAACCCAGAACGAACACAATGCACTGCTCCCCAGTGATAGAAGCAGCTAGGGTTGGCATCCTTGTCACAATCAAAATCAGGTAAGAAGCGACCTTTATCAGACAAAGCATGTTGCAATGTACAGGGACACTGTGGAATTTCAGCAGCAAAATTCCTGAGGAAGCGATCATCAGTTATCCACTGATTGCACATCACTTCACTCCATCTTGACCCATGTCTACGTTCCCATTGCGCATTGAAATACCAGCCCAGTGGAATGGGTTTACTCCACAGTACCCTGCAGGTGGTGAGAAAAAACAGTGAGCTGCATTTGTGTGACCCTGCATTATAAATATTCAGACAAAACCAAACACTACATCACAAATATTATTTATTGCTATTAAAATAACCTGATTTATACTAGCAAGAACTTGAACATTACCTGATAGCTGCATTATACACACAAATAATACATGAATGAACATGATAAAACCGTTGTGCTAAGCATATATAGCCCAAATTGTTTCATCTAAAATACCATATAGTAAAGTGACACAGGTCACACTGAGAACTTACGGAGAAACTGTAAGGCCTGCATGTACTGTTGGATTGGTCAGATTGATCTGAATAAACCCAAATTTCAGATTTTCGACTCTTGGATTTGAACGGGATCTGAAGTTTCCTGGCGAAATGGTGTAAGCGCCTGTGTTGACCGTGCTTTCCTGCAATGACAAATGACAACGGATCCTTTACACCATGATGTATGATGAAATATTCCCAGAAGTATGTCTACTACAGCCATGCTCAGCTGGGCAATTTTTTTTTAAACAAATGGTGGAATATTATTGTGCTAACCCAGTCACAACAAAATGAAGAAAGGACTTCAATATGAGGATTCCTGCTTCACCCTTGAAGTTTAAGGTTGATGACCCTTCCAAATTTTCGAAACTACTTTTCTGACAGCACAGTGTCACATCACAGAAGACTTCAATTCTCATACACACCACTCTGAGAATCTTAAATCTTAAATGTAAAAATATACAAAATTGCAAGTTCGTAATTTCTGCATGAAGATAAAACTAGGTTCAGATATTTCTGCATCAAATGTAAGACTTCACACATTCAACACAAAAAGACAGACAGGTAAAACTTTAAAAATACTAGTCAATGTGTTTTATAACTAAATGTTTGCAAGAGCTGGTACAATGCAGTCAGTACAGTAACTAGACTACAGGCAAGATGACCAGGAAATTGGGGTTTGATTCCCAGCAGGAGCAGAAAGTCCTCTCTTCTCCGCAGGATTCAGAATGGCACTGGTACCTGCTGAACCTCCTACCCAAACGGTACTGATTCTTCCCCAGGAGGTAAGCAGGTGGGCCATTAAGTTGACCACTCCCCAGGTATTAAAATGCTTGGAGCTGTACCCCCACTGTCCCATACATCTTCATGTTAAAGTGCTTAATGAAGCACAGACAAATTGTAACATAATATAACATAACATTTATCTTTGCATATTCCTTAATGTTTACTTAACTTACATTATCAAACTCAAGCTTTCTCATCTGTCTTCATTTCTATGTTCATTCCTGTGTTATCTACCATACCCAAAACACACACACACACACACTTTAATACAATGAGTAATGTTATCCATGTAAGCACGGTCAGTTAACTAACCTCAATCATGTCAATGTACAGCAGCTCAGGTCGAATTGTCGTTTCCCTGTAACCCCACACTGATATCCTGATAGGAACATTTTCACTGGTGGTCAAATTGAACCTGTTCCATCTTATCCTAATTTCTGCAGGAGCCCGCTCATGGACACTGTCTCCTTCGAAGTAAATTCTGTCAATTGCCGTGGCTGGTGTCTCTACAAAGTACAGACATTCATGTCAATATGAGAACAAAGCAGAAACTGAATAATACACCATAATTTTATTGAGCAACAAAAATGAACTAGTGCATTTTAATTACGATTTGTTAAGTTCTTTTATTACGATCACAAGCAGAAGTACCCGTTCATCACCTGAAGTTCATTCACGTAATTACAAACATATTGGTAATGAAAACCCAAATTGCATTAAAAATTCTCTATCTATTGTTGTAACACATTAAAGGACAGTGGTAACTATGTGCACCGCCCAATTTACCATTAAAATCTCTGTGTTCTGCCCACAGCTTACACACGGTTCTTTGCGTGATTCTCAAAATAAACTGCAATTACTTCCCCAAATGCCAGTTCTGTGTAACTGATATTCTCTGTTTTCTGTGAGAAAGATATAATAAAGGTAAAATTGTCCGTGACTACACCACAAAGGCATATGGACGGAGTAGAACTATAGATACACCCATTCTTGACCTCTGTGCTAGATGGAGGTGACTGGTGAACTTCACGCTCCGGCCGATTTGGCAGAGAGAGTAGCTGGTACCCACAGAATATGAGGCTGGGTCAGCTCTAGAGTCAGTCTGGACACTTCAAACAAAAGGAAAATCTCTTCAACTCTGGCAGAAATTGAATGATGATTCCTTTGTTATATAAAATTTCTGCTCCAAGTAAACAACCAATTTTACAATCTTGTTTTACTTAGAATTTTAGAATGACTTAATAATTCTTACCAACAAAGTATCTTCCTTTCCAGTTGAATCTGGAAATACTAGTTGCTATCTCAAAACGCACATAACCTTCTGCCATCAAGAAAGGCTGTACACAGATGGCTCTGTTGGAATCCACCATTGTTCCAGTTACTGTGAAATCATCAAACCTACAGGAAAAACGATGAAAAAGTTTACTTGGTTACTTTAACATCTTCCGTGCATACTGAACTATATTATGAGACTTTGACTGGCAGAGAAAACTGAGACATAAATGTTTAACACAGTCCTTGTAGGTAGCCATTTGCTTAAGATGGATAGACACATTATGAGCAATCACATTTTGAGGAATATATATATATATATAAGCATTTTATCATATTCTTTCCTGACAATAATAGTATTATTTGTGCTAATTTTGTTGAAAATTGTCCTCCACATGGGTCCTTAAATTCACAGACAGCAGGCAAATAAATTCTCATGACAAGAACTTGAAAGAATGTTTGAAAATAGCTGTCAAGGACCCTACTTTACTACTTTATCATGTCATCTGAATAAGGAAACTGCACCAGTCACTAAAATGATAGTTTGAAATACTCAAGCAATGGGCATTATCCTGAATATCATTCCAAAATAATGTTGTACAGATTAGGCATTGCAACAAGTGGGAAGTCAACATGGGCTAGAAGGATGAAACTTGTGGGATAAAGAAGCAGGGAGTATACCTCACTACCTACATTCCTTAAATACCTACCAAGTTTCATTTTACCAGAACTAGACTGTACTGCAGATGGTGCGTCTTACATCAGGTTAAAAAATGACTAAGTCAATACAAAACTTATCTACATTAAATTAGATGGCAAACTTTTTTAAGATTTCCATATGACTCGCCTATGTGCACCATTCAGAAACATTCTTGGTCCATGAAGTAGATGTATCTGTATTAATATCCAAATAATCAAACTCATATTGAAGATCACTGTTCTCTGGGACATGACACCACATACTTTAATTTTGGAATAAAAATAATCCACATAGGTACCGACATTTCGGAGGAACATGCTGCCTCCATCTACAGGACATAATACTCTTCTACACAGTACCACATTTCAGAAGATGGTACATTCACTGCCACAATAACATCATATCTCACATCTCGTAATTCCTTTCCATGTTGCTCTCTTTACCTGCATTGGATTTTTTCTCCAGGAATAAAACAGGGTCCAGTGATGTTAACGACGGTACCACCCAACATGTTGCCACTTTCTGGAGCAAACATTAATGGTAGATGTGCCCCCGCTGCAATAGAAACAGCATGAGTTAAATAATTAGCACTACAGCAGCTATGTTATGGAGGGACAGCTCCAGTCCTTCTTAACCTTCAGGTGTGAATGGAAGTAATCTTTTAATGTCATGTCAAGGCTGCTTTACCTTAGGGAAAGGCCCACTGGTGCCCTTTGGATTGACCTCGTACTAGCCCTTCACTGCCTGAAGGGACATGTTCCATAAATCATGCAAAGTGACACACACTCACGGAAGACTTAACAGAACTTGTCTGGCCATTATACATAGGTTATTCGGAAAGTAAGTACCGTCTGCGCATATCTCTCGCGCATCCTTGAGACTGTCACTTTGCGCATGTGCAGTGATGTCCTCTATCAATTAAGAAGCCACAGACGCCATTTCGTGAAATTTGTGTTATATTTATGTTTGTTCCTGTGAATTAAACATGTTTAAGACAATTGAAGGGGCTGTCGACTGTGAAATATGGTCTGTAATTAGTTTTTTGAATGCTAGGAATGCGCTACCAAGTGAGATTCATCACCAGATCTGTCAAGTGTATGGTGACAATGCGATGAATGATGGCATGGTTAGGAAATGGGTTTGGATGTTCAATGAAGGACAACAGAACGTGCACAATGAAGTGTGAAGTGGGCGTCCATCTTTGGTGAATTGGGATTTGGTGCATAAGGTCAACGAAAGAGTGTGTGACAACAGACGTTTGTACGAAACCTTACTCAAATTTTTTTTACAGCGAAACGGTACTTACTTTCTGAATAAGCCTCGTACAAAAGGTGAAGTATGTGCAGCCTTGAAGCAAAGAAATTTACACCCTAAGCATAAACTAACACTAAGGAAGTATAATATCTGGAGGAATAGTTGAAAAATGATAGAAAAGGAACAAAAAGTTATGTAGAAAATTTCATTCTAAATACAGAAGCCATACATACCAAGATCTTTGTTGCAGTTTCCAACCATGATTCTCTCATCAATTCGGAAGATATGTCTTCCTGGGAACCCATTAGTCCAGCCTCTGCCTACCAGATCTCGCAAAACTGAATTCTGTGAGTACGGGAAGTATTCATAGCTCTGTGTGCCATTTCCTGCATTAAATCCAATCTGAAATAAAATGTAAGCTGGTATATTATATGTTACATTGCCTTTAAGACAAGCAAATTCAGCACTCTGCTTACAAGAGTTAATTATTGTGATCCCAATTAGTATAGCTCTGTGAGATTTCAGGTTCCTACAGCCGGTGGCACAGAAAAATGTTTTGGCACCCAGGACAAATAATCACAATGATTGCCACCAATAAGAATTATGGCCTTTATAAGAGTCATATGAACATTTACCGAGTTGCCTTTTGTTTGGTTCAATAATTTAAAATTTGTTAAGGGCAAAATTTTTTTTGTTTTATTTTGTTTCCCCTTGGATTTTGTTGTCCAGGGTTGCCACACTACTCGCCTCCCACCCCATCGCTGCTCACAGCTCTGCAAATGAGGTGACTCATGTCTTGTAATATGTGGTGCTGTGTCACTGCATGCTACAAGATCTGATATTTGGAAGGATTTTGAAGAGCCAAGCAGTTCAAGAGAACTACTTGGCCATTGAAAATGATGGCACCACATTCCTCTACATCAGGTAACATTCACCTAATGTCACAACATCCTATCACAGAAGACCTGAATGCTACATAAAGTTCTCTTACATACAATAACCATTGTACTTTACACAGACAATTGACAGTATACAGTATCTCAGATTACAATTAGATATTCAACTCTTTTGGAAAAATTACATTCAAATGTTAGTTAGTAATTTGAATTCAGTGTGTTTTATGAGACGCTTCAGTTACACCCTAAATAATGATTCTGTAAAATTATTAATTTTGCCCATTTTCATTCAAGGGTTAATTCTGGTATAATTTTGGGGGGTAAAAGTTAAAGGTAAAATGATCCCGTTACAGGCCCGGTGTGGTCCAGAGGGTGGGTAGAGGTATAGCTATACTCTTCTATGACCACGGCACTAGAAGGGGGTGAGTGGTCAGCAGCAAGCCCCGGCCGCACTTTACCCCCGTGAAAGACACAGTACCCATTTTACAAGAGGCTGGGTGGGCCCCAGGGTCAGTCTGGATGGGTGGAAAATCTCGTCCCCACCTGGATTCGATCCCAGACCGTCCAGCCTGTAGTCAGTCGCTATACTGACTGAGCTATCTGGCCCACAGTTTTAGGGGGTACTTCTGCTAATTTACACACCTTCAAGTAGAATTCAATTTAGACTTGATCTACTACCAGTTCCTTGTTTATATATACCATCTTCAATGAATTCTGTCATCAGTAACCCTGACAAGTATCTGTGCATTCTTTGAACGCAAGACAGAAGAATCACCTTCAGAGACCAACAATTTGTTTTTCCTCCTTTCAAAAAGAGTGTCATATTCAGCAATAAAATTCTTTAATAGCTCATCACCTCACATTATAAAATTCCTGAACAACAAGCAACAATTCAATCATGCATTGAAAGACTATCTTATTATACATACATTCTTTTCTCTGGAAGAATTGTTGTCTGAGTCTCATACAATATATAAATAAATAAATTATCAATCCTGGGTATCACGTTCGTTATTATACTAGTCATTACATTAGCTATGAGATTAATTTTAGTTTAAATATATATTTATTCATGTTATAATTAATTTTAACTTATTATATTTTCTGTACGAATTGTAGTATTATTACGACAACATTTGACAGATCTTGGGTTTATAAATACTATTGTGTAAATGTGAATGTAGATGTAAATATAAGTAGTATGTGTGAAAAATTGCACGAATGGAAACAGCATAAACCCTGGTTTGATGAAGAATGTTTAGGTTTTTTGGATCAGAGGAAGCGGGCAAAAATGCAGTGGGTACAGGATCCATGTCAAAGTAATGTAGATAATTTGA
>Ga0131853_10018650_pt1 | contig 12625 bp, 9 predicted proteins | sample TergutLab28metaG_FD_92764 | JGI IMG/M metagenome (GOLD analysis project Ga0131853, IMG submission 92764) | Labiotermes labralis P1 segment gut microbial communities from Petit-Saut dam, French Guiana - Lab288 P1 (version 2) (version 2) | ecosystem: Host-associated > Arthropoda: Insects >...
CCCCCCCCCCCCCCCCCCACCCCCACACAACCCCCCCCCCCCCCCCCCCCCCCCCCAAGATCCATCTCATTATTATCCTGCCATCTATGCCTGGGCCTTCCAAGTGGTCTGTTTTCCCACCAAAACCCTTCATGCACTGCTCCCCCATACATGCTACATGCCCAGCCCACCTCATTCTTCTCTATTTGATACCCAGATATTTGATGAATACAGATCATTAAACTCCTCATTATATAGTTGTCCCCACTTCCCTGTTATCTCATCCCTCTCAGGCCCAAATATTCTCCTCAGCACCCTCAACCTATGTTCCTCCCTCAACATGAGTGACCAAGTTTCACACCCATACAAAACAACAGACAAAATTATAGTTCGGTATACCTAAATCTTTATATTTTTGGATAGTAAACTGGAAGGCAATTCTGTACCAAATGATAGCAAGTATTCCCCAACTTCAGTCTGCTCTTAATTTCTTCCTGAATAGCATTTTGATGTGTTAGGGTTGTTCCAAATATTTGAACTGTTCCACCCTTTCAGAGGAACTATTATCAGTCTTTATATTGTGACTTGGCCCTGCATTCTGATCTCTAGATGTGACCATGTACTTAGTTATATCATCATTTCCAGTCCAGTCTCCTTACCAGCAACTACTAAAGCATCTGTGTTATTCTTTATAGTATGTACACTTCTGCCCAATATATTAACTTCATCAGCATAAACTAGAAGCTGATGTGTACAATTTAATTTCAAGCCATCTTGGTTTACCTGAACCCTCCTAATGGCATTCTCTAGAGCAAAGTTGACAAGCAATAGTGATAAAGAATATCCTTGTTCCAAACTATTCTGAATAGGAAACATGTCAGATGTTTGCCTACCCAGACTCAGCTACAGGTTTCATTGAGACATTTTTATTAGCCACACCAGTTTCATGGTGTACCAAAGTCAATCAGAATATTTTACAAGACCTCCCTTGTAAATGAGTCATAGGCTTTCTTGAAGTTTATAAATAGCTGATGCATGCTTCATTGTATTCCCATTTTTTCACAAGTATTTGACGAACAGACAATATGTGATCTGTAGTTGACCTGTTGCGTCGAAATCCACACTGATGACCCCCAATAATTTCCTCTGCATATGGTGTTAACCTTGAGAGCAGGATGTTGGATAAAATTTTGTTATGTACTCGACAAAAATGATACGCCTCTATAATTACTACAATCTCTTTTATCACAAGGACTATAAATTATGATATTGCTGCCACAAAAGCAAGAGTCTATTCTGGATGCTGAATAGTGATAGTGCTAGTTCAGAATGCGTTTTAGAAAATAAATACATTCTTCTGTTTCTTCATAAAATGTGACAGTGAAACTATTTACTAGCTGGCAAGCACCAGTAACAGCATTACAGATCCACTTATACAGGCATACTGTATTGCAATGAAATAGGTATTTTCCACTTCAGATTCAAGACAAACTTTCGTCCATGAGAGCCTGGTAAGCTCTGTGATAATAACATGACCAATTTGCAAGTCTGCAACTGCTGAGTGCAAGGAGCAGGAACCATACTTAGCTGATGGTTTCTTTCTAACATGGAAAATGGCAATGACAAAAATAAGAATGCAAGTGAACGAAACTGCTGTTGAAGACTTCTCCTAAACTCAGTAGACATCAGCTTAAATGGTAAGGTAATCAATAAGCAAAATGCAATTTGTGATGAACCAGTTATGCCACAATATTTTGCCACCCTGCTACTGGTTTCCAGTGCCACCAAACCAGGCCTATAAACCAAACTCCTAATCTCACCAATCTGTAAGCCATAAACAATGTTTTCCCACCTGTGGACAGTATACTGTTGCCTGTACAAAGCTTAATTTTTTAGTTGTCTGCAGATTAATCAGCAGTATGTACATATTCTGCCAGTGGTGAAATGGCTTTTTACCACCGTTACTACTATATTTTAGCAAAGAATATTATGTACTTAATATTCTTCCTGCTTTCCCTCTGGCAGGTGTGAAAGTTTTGATCAGATGAAAAATGGCATCTGTAAATGCAATGAAAACCAGCTGATCTACGTTTTAAATTGCGAAACATGGAGAAATATAGTCACTGCAACCACCAATATGCCCCTCTACAACATACATTGAAGATTTTCTGTATCTTATACACTCAAATTTATTTGCAGACTTCGTGATTACAATATATACTAATTCTGTATAACACTGTTTTGATAATCCTTTCAAATTTTAAACACATTCTACATTTGTCCTAAACATGTTGTAAGTTTTGATGCTTGGATACCTATTGGGATTAATGACTATTACAATTTTATGCCCAATCCATTGCCAACAGGTATTACAATGGCAGATACATATTTAAAATCATTAGGTTGTATACTGTTCTCACAAACTTTGTTAATGTAATTCCTTTTTACATAAATTTCCCATTACATTGGTAACAGTGCTGTACAAATATTTGCTTTTCCTGTAACACATTCTGTGGCATTAAATTTATCTGTATGTCACCACTTCTTAAAACTGAAGTCGATTCTATGACCAATATCAAGCCAAACTTTCACTGTTTGGTGTTACTGTAATAAACTATCATGAAATTCAATTGTTTCATTATAAACTCCATCTACATTATATGTACAAAAATATAATACTGGTGAAAGACCAATGTAAATGGGTTACAACTTTCATTACACATGTAGGCGCAGCAAAGTCTGGGTTAGGGTGGAGTTATGAAAAGACTGTCACGGTTGAGTTTTGCCACGTTATGGTTAATACAACACACACTGACATGGTACATAAAAAAGTTATACTAAATAATTTTCCACAAATGCCATGATGAACCAAAAGCCATGCTGATAAACGCTTTACAAATTTCATAAAGCAATCAAATCACACACTACACACAGAACGTTTACAGCAGAGTGCAGCTGCTCTTCTCTCGAAATGGATTCGCCTTCTGTGAACTGAAGCCAACCAAGAGACAATCCTCTTGTTCGTGATCATTTATATATTTCATTATATCTAGCACTGCCTGAGACACACTAATACGTTTAATAGCAGCTTCTCTCCTCAGCTGCTCGGTAACTTGCCGCTGTTGCTGCAAGTTGGAAATCATCATGTCCATAACAGCAGTATCTGACAGGCCTATTGTAAGGGCGTGGTTATAAAGCGTTACGACACAATACCAGGCCGTAACAGAGGCCACTTGCTACTTCTGCAGATGCTTTACAAAGCACTGATACAGGAGCAAGAATCTGGTTCACTAGATACTCAAAATAAATTCACTTGGCAAGAAATTCCCACAGTACTCCTCGCTACTCCCAACTAATAACCGAATTCAGCTAAATCGGCAAATATGGCCTCCCGTTTCGCAGTTCCGTTTGTGCCCCGATCATCATTGATTACACTAGATCACAGATGAGGGGAGTCTGTTTGAAGACGGTACTAGATGGCACCAAATGTCGTAGGTTACTAAAATAACACACATTGTCACAATGAAAAATAAAATTGATGCTTTAATTCTTAACGAAGTGCAATAACCTGTGAAATATGCGAAAACGAGGGATTCTTTAATTCTGAACGAAGTACCGATGGCAAGCGTATCAGTAGTGTATCTGAAAAAAATTCCGTGATCCAGAGATGTACATATACATTGTATCGTATCGTGTAATTCAGGATTCTGTTACGAAGAATTATCGCTGGTAGCTGAGCTGTGGCTGGTAGTGTGGTCCCACTCACAGATTATCTATTATAGGCACAGCTTGTCGGAAGTTTGTGGTGGAGCTCAACTTGCGTACAATTTTGTGCCCAAACTTGAGGAAGTTGGTTTTAACTTTAAAAGAATACTGAATTAAAGTAATCTTTACTGCAAACATGGCGTTACATGTGCCAAAGGCTCCAGGTGTGTCGCAGATGTTAAAAGAAGGCGCAAGGGTAAGTTCTAGCAAGTTCACTCTGCCCACATGCTTTTTCTTATTATGGTAGTGTTAGGACGATGACTGGGACTATTCTTTTCCTATATAATATTTCATTTAGCACCCGATGTAAAATAAAATAAGCATTGTTTTGTCTTAAAGTGTCACTTGCATTCATTTCGTTACGATAGCAGTTGACAGCAAGGTTAGCAGGCATGTTTGCAGATAGATTGTGTGGGAAAGTAGTTCCGAAGATTACTGTGTGCCGGGATTTGACGCCATGTAGTCTGGTGAATTTTTAGCGAAGTTTCAAAAAGTCTGCTGCCTTCTCGTGAAGGAAGAATCTTAGCCTGAAGCATACAGACATATCAACTAAGTGACATAGCGTCATATCCCAGGAGCAAATAATGTTCTTGTGATTGCCGTGAAAACCGCAAAAATGCAAAGATAAAAATGATATCCTCATGCACGCTATAATGGCATGCGGGGGGGGGGGTGATGGTATTGCTCCACTCGTTCTTAACCTCAGCACTAGATGGAGGTGATTGGTCAGCCGCACACCCTGGCCGCTTTAGCTCCGGGGATGCGGTCCCTGTACCTGTTGGAAAGGGGGCTGAGTGGTCGCGAAAACTTCACATTTTGAAAGTAATGTTGTTATAAGACATCCTTAGTGTGAACTTCATATTCTCTTTCTCATATGACATCAGGAGGCATAATTTTAGTAATATGTAAATTGGTGCTATATAACATGTGTATCCTTTTGAGATCACAGACCACACTGAAAAATAATGAATATCATTGAGTGTCAGTTTGGGGTTTTGGCTCTCAGTGGTTTAATTTACAGTTTCATATATAATTAAGTTAACTGTAGGAAGTGAATGTCTAAAGTGGCAAAAGTCATAATTTTGTTAAAGATTTACAGAACCTTGGTCCTTTGGACATCTGAAAAGCCTAACCTTATACAAGAAATGTAAGTGATTGTACTTCAGACACCTTAGATCCTGTAGAACTCATTATATAAGAAAGTTTTACAGTGGTCACCAGTTAATGGTGACAGGCAGTTTCAGACAGGACTTTAAGGCCTGTCTGAAACTGCTTGCCTTTCATCTGGTCACAGATGTCCACTTTGATGGCTGAGAATGCAACTTCTAATTCACTGTGCTGTTTTTGTCGTTGAATATGCTCCTGAGTTCTTATTTGGAATGTTCACAAATATAGGTACTTCAAGGCAATTATGTGATCAGATCATAATGTTTACAAGTGGGGGAAATTGTTTTGAGGGAGATAGGGTTTTTAAAATTCAAGAAATGTGTTTATAATTTGTTACCTAACTTGCCACTGGTTTGTAAATCTGTGATCATTGGATTCTCGTGGGTGCTGCCACAATATCCACATGAAGGAAATCCAAGTATGTGTATAGTATCAGCTGTTATACCTCTGACCAGTAGAGCATATGCTAATAATGTGTTTAATTCTGAAAAGCTGCTAAAACTGTGTGCATTTAAATGAGCTTGGAATTGGTTAAAATGTACAGTTTATTGTAGCTTCATTCATTATATTTCTTTTTTTATTGTCTTGAACAAAGAGATTATGGATGTGTGGTGCAGTGTTGAAGTAGTTCTATGTCTTCAGGAATGAATGGTATAAGTTTGTTGTTACTTTCCCTGCAGTAGCCAGAGCTTTAGCTGTTGTGGTTCCTTGTAGCTTATTCAAGTTTACATTGAACATCTCGATGGTTGTCATGATTTCTTCACACAGTTCTACAGCTGAACAGTATGGGTTGAAAAATTGTTTGATCTGTTGTTGCCAGATCTGTTTTGGTTACCAAAAGAAAGTGTACCAGTATTTTCTGGTGCTTTGCTTTTCTGCTTGCTTGAGATTGGTGTGCAAAGTCCGTGCTGGCCTTTTGCCATAATGCTGCTCCTCAACACCTGCTGGCCAGTATAAGATAATTGAATGAAGTATTAATCGAAAACTGAGATGAATGTTGTGACCTGTTGGCCTTGTTGGTCTAAACTTTGTATGTGGTTTGCCAGTTCCTCTAACATAAATTACTGAGTGAGAATGCCAGAACTCCCAGCAGCCAACTAATAAATGTCAGTTGGTCTCTACTCAAAATTTTCCATTCATTACAGTTTGATAATATTTTTTTTATCCTTGATGAACAATGCTGGTGGTTCTCCTGTCATACTGAAGTTGTAATCCACATTCTTGATCAGATTTTTTAAGAAAACTGGCATGGGTTCATAGACCAAACAGATGACTTTGTATGCGTCAGGTTTCTCACACCTGCAATCTGACGTGTTATATAAAATAAACTGATATAATACCAAATAATATTTGCCTGCATGGGTAAGATGGAAAATTACAGTCATGAACATGGATTTGGACTGTGTCATGAATCTGTCCTTGGTCAAAAAAGTTTCCTGCATGGGAGGAAGAGCTAGGCAAGGAATATGGTTATGAAATTTCTACTCTTAGCCTAAATTATTTCCTTCTGAGTTTTATATGAATGTAATGAACCAGTTATCTTGTACAGGATGTTTCTGTCACATAAGGCAGGATACCCAGTTCACATTATTCACATATTACTACAGCACACACTGAAATGTGTTTTATTTTTCTTTGACATTTTGATGAAGATGAGACCACATCATCTGTGAACCAATTACGTGGTACTTTCGCATCATTCCAGAATACTAGAGCCCTCATGTGTCATTATGCTACATACACCTTCAGTAATACACTAACATGACATATCATGACATGTAACATAGTATTATAACATTCAGTACACATTTTCAGTAACAGTTGAATTTGGTATTCTAAGGCAGTCCATTTGAGTCACATGATTCTTTAGTGTTTATTTTACTCTACAACAGGAACTTTGAATACCAATTAAAGAAAAGCTTGCAATTGGACTTCTTCCTAAGAGAGTTCAGTCTGGTTCATGTTGGCTATGAAACTGTAGTGAAGTATATGTGTAATCCACTTAAATGAATTCCTTTGAGTTAAACATTACTAACAGTACTAAAAAGAAGGGCCTTATTTGGTAATTTTCCTATTCCCGGTTCTCTTTCATCAACATATTTTTTCAGGTTTTTCTTTTTAGATATTTTCAGTTGATGTTCCTCAGTATGATGGTAGTTGTGGCAGTTTGTTTAGAAATGTTGCAGCTTAAAGTGGTTAATTATGCCTTGTGTGTATGTTGCGATCTGTTTTACAACTTTCATTTAAATTTGTCCCTTCTTTAATTAGTGTGGTTGTTTAAAAATTGTGTAAGTGTGTGTATAATTCCACTTTTTGCTTTGCTGTAAGTGCTGTTTATAGTTTCTTATACACTTGACACAAAATGAGAATTGATCAATACAGGATTTTTCTTATCATGTCGTTGAGCACAGAAGCTGTCTCAGGCTGTCCCATAGGATGCAGACTTTCAAGGCAGTAAAACAACCATGCTCAGGGACATAATAAAAGAGTCATCCTGTACCATATCATTTGTAAGTTTTAAAGTAATGGTATGTGCTTACTGGATTGTAAAGTCATGTCCTGTACTTTTTTGTATATCCAAATCGCTGCAGATTGATCTTCCATTTTATAGGTGTACTTTACCCTGAGGTAATTCATCCCCAGTGTGTTTGCAATATCAGAATAAAACCAACATTACTCCATCAAGCACAAGTAACAGTTAACTTACAACTGGGAGTTGTAAGTTAACTGTTACTTTTTTACATACAGCCTAATGTAGTCAAAACGTGTAGCTGTTTTACAACTTACTAAGAATACTTGTTATGTTTGATAGAGGAGATGTTGGTTTTATATTTAACACTCAGTTCAGTGATATTTCTGTTCCTGGACATATTTTGTGCAAATTTCTCTTATTATTTGTGTGTTTGTACAGGTAACTTTTGATTTTATGTGACTAACTTTGCATTCTGTATATTTCCAGTATTTTTCAGGCTTAGAAGAAACCGTTTACAGGAATATAAATGCTTGCAAACAGTTTGCTGAAACTGTTAGGACTGCATATGGTCCAAATGGTATGAACAAAATGGTTATTAATCATCTAGAAAAATTGTTTGTCACCAGTGATGCAGCAACTATAATCAGAGAGCTAGAAGTGGAACATCCTGCTGCTAAACTTATGATTTCAGCATCCCAAATGCAAGAGCAAGAAATTGGTGATGGAACAAATTTTGTTATAATTTTTTCTGGAGCTCTTCTGGAAGCTGCTGAAGACCTTCTGAGAATGGTAAGGTTATGTTGTCTTCGGTATATACTTCAGGTGTTTTTGTTAAGGGTGAATCAAGGTGTCACCAGGAATAATTGGATGTAGAACAAGAGTAAAATTAGGTTTGGCATTTGGCATTAATGTATTTCTGTGCCTTATTTTCATATAAGGCAAGAAATCAGTGGGGAAATGTAACTTTGGTGCATGTTGGTCCTGTTTTACTCCTGTATTACTTGTACCTCAAATTAAACATCAGTTTTTTTAATGAAATCACATTTGTGCAAGAAATCGATACTGTCTGTGAAGTAAATAAACACGTACAGACACACAGAGACAGACCAGTCAGCATTTAACAGCTGTGTAAAAGGTGTGTGCAGTTACATATCCTATTAATGCCACTTTATTCATATGTCTTTGACTGTGTGGAAGACTGTTGAAGATAGTGATGCTGACATTGTATGCACTTCTCTAAAGAGATGAAAAGTTTGCAGCTGATCTATGAAAGTTATACATTTTTCTCACGTTAAAAACTGCATACAGTTGAATTTGCTTTTTGCATTAATACTGGGGCAGTTTAATTAGCCTGAAAATGCTGTAGGTTATTTTGAACAAAGTGAATGAAGTTGCTTTATTTGCATTTCGATGAATATTTAAGTTTTCAGTAAGTTAAAAAAACCAACAGTTTTTCTATTTATGTTGCTGAGAACATGAGTTTTTTGGTTTCATCGGTTAGGAATGTTCTGTTACTTAATTATGCTGTCATTTGCTAAGACCATAAAATAAAATATTCATACATACATACTGTCATTCAGATTTTGTGAAGTTAGCTGTCCACATAACAACATTCAATAACAGCAAGTGTCAAAATGTACAGCTTACTAATTCTATTTTGAACAGTGTATTCTGCTCACGTATGTTTATGGATGCATTGAAAGTACTTAACTTTTATGTTACGTGGACACACACACACACACACATAATAGCCATATTTTATTTAGCTGACTGCCATATGTTTTGACCAAGCTTGGCCACCGTCAGAGAGTTAGTATATTTTTAGAAAAGAATGAAGAAAGTGTACACAAAAATTTTGTCATTTGAGTATTTTAGGATAAATGTAATCTAGCATTTCTGTTGCATAGGATTTTGTATATTTTATCCTGTTCATGTACCTTGTATTCTCTTCAGCGTGTGTTTAATTATGATGTTTTATGATAAAATTATGATTACATTAAAATTACTGTATGCCACATGCCTTAGACAAGGGGTGCACAAATCCTGGGCACCAGTTTGCCCAAGTGTCTGAATTGTGTGTGGTGGTGGTCAGTATTTGTGTGTCCTCAGTGTGGAACATGCTTCATTTCACCATCCTATTGCTTGGACTTTTGAGGTATCTCCTAGGTTTTTGGAAAATTTGTGGCCCTTGCATTAGTCATGATGATGAATGTTCAAGCTAAAAATGTCTCCTTTCCATACATACTGTAAGAATGGGGACACATTTATTAAGGTAACCATCGTAACGTTAGTAACCAGATTAGTCATATGTCTTCATATAAAAGTATTTATAATGTGTGTGTGTGTGTGTGATTTTAACCAAAATCAGAATGTACTGGCAAATTTTAGTAAAAACCCCCTACATAAATTTGTCCTCACATCTGCTTGGCTGGGGTTAAGTTGTTCCATGTGGACAGATATTTGTGGACACATGGATGGACAGCCATGATGGAGCTGATACAGAGTTGCACCATTCTCAGGCACCAGGTTGCTATGGCGACTAGATTTTGTACAGTGCTGCTAAATATTTATAATCCCCACTACAAAACATGCTTCATATCACCTGCCTGGCTCCTAGTATTTTGAGGTGTTTGCCAGCTTTTTGGAAAAGCTGTGCACCCTGGAGCTAATATTGGCTTTTTGTTGTTGCTTTTTAAATGTACCTAAAATGTCAGAGTTAGAGGAATGAAATTATGAGTTCCTATGTACCAGCTCACAAAATAAACTCATTGGTGACTCTGTTTTTGAAGCTCAGTTACTGTGCATAACAGGCAGCTGTGGTAGAGTCTGCCTTGAGATTTTGTAAAGCAGACATTTTTATTTTGATAATCATTACCATGCAGTTTCCCTTTGCAGAGTGGTAAAAAAATATTTTCTAAATATACTAAGAGTAACTGTTTAACTTGGTTGTAGCATTCTTTTCAACAGCATGTACTTGTCACTTATATTTTAGGGTCTGACATCATCAGAAATAGTTGATGGTTATGAATTAGCTCTGGAAAAGGCTTTGGAAATTTTACCTACACTCACTTGCTATGAAATTAAGGACTACAGAAATGAAGCTGTAGTTGAGAAGGGCATTAGAATTGCAGTTATGAGCAAACAGTATGGTAATGAAGACTTCCTGACAAGGCTGATTGCAAAGGCTTGTGGTAAGTACAGCTCTTTATAAATTGTCGTAGATCAGTGCATAATTATGTACTTATAAGGTACTGAAGAAAGGAACTTATTAATGGTGAATTCCATCAAGCTGCTTGCAAGTTGAGAGGTGGAGATAGAATATGGGTGTAAACTGGGAAGTGTGCACAGTTACAGATTTTGATTCCACTTAAGTTTGAAGTTGGAACAGAAGTGCCATTTCTGATTCTGTACCCGTATTAATGAGAAAATTCCATTCATGCCAGCTGAACTTAATTTTCAATAAAGGTAGAGGTAAAGTAATCCCTATACAGGCCTATTTAGGCCCATAGGGTTCCAGGAGGTTGATGCTCCCAGATTTTGAGACAGTTGGCACATGAAGGTGGTAAGGTTGTTAGCCCTATGCACCGCCTGCCTTTTCCCCCCAGGAAATATCCTGGTAGACATTCTGTTAGAGGCTGAGTTGATCTCATGGCCATAGTGTGGCTGGAAGGATTATGTCAAAAATTCTAATGACACCATCATAAACTGAACCCACAACCTTCTGTCTTGTTGCACAGTGCCTCTACCATCTGCACCGTGAGCCTCCTTAATGTGAGATATCTTAATAAAGTCCGAACAACAGTGACAGTTCTTGAGGAAAAAGCATTTTGTGTTACATTTATTTCATTTAATGTTAAATTGTTGAAGGAAAATGTGGATGTTAATGTCAAAAATGGATATACAGATAAGAATTTTGTGGATTCTGCATTGGCAGATCAAGTCTGTGTTCTGTGTTCAGAGTGCAGGATTTCTTAAGGTTTGTCTTTTTCTTTTTGTGTCAAATGTTGACCTATTGGTTATGAGCTTCAACTTACAATTATGTGGGTTAGATTTGTTATTCTGTTTACAGACTGAAGTATTAATTGTATTTTGTGATTTATATTTTCATACAGTATCCATCTTACCAGAGAAAACAACGTTTAATGTGGACAATGTGAGAGTGTGTAAGATCTTGGTAAGCATTGTTCAGATTTTAAGTAAATACTACTTGTAATCTGACAAGAATGTAAGAATATTTCCACAGTTTTCAGTAAACATTTGTTTTAGGTGAAATTAAATAAATATTTATAAACTTCTTTCACATATAATTGAGTTTATAACTGACTGAAAGAAGCACCAGTTGAATGTGTCATCAGTTGATTGCTAAATGAATTGAAATGGTTATGACCAAATTTGTTTTGGTTGCTAATCAAACAAAGAGGATATTGTATATTATTTTTAAATGTATTAGACCTTGACTCATAGTACATAATATTTTATGCTTATACAGATTTCCACTGTAGCTGGTCACTAGTCAGTATTTCTTCTTGTCACGTGAATATCCTAACTTGTGATACAAAGGAGTTTATTTTGTCTGGCAGGGTTCTGGTGTGCGTAACTCACAAGTATTACAGGGAATGGTTTTCAAACGCCAAGTAGAAGGGGATGTCACTAAGAAGTTTCAGGCAAAGGTGGCAGTATATACATGTGCAGTTGATATCATGCAAACTGAGACAAAGGTAAGGTCTTGCCAGTTCATCTTAGTTGGACACACTAAGGTGCCTTTCCAAGGTGCTAGGATACTTTATTGGTAGTCTATGAACCATGAAGTAGTCTACATCACATGAGTCTGTTCATACACAAAGTTCTCACAGTGGTTTTGCTGGAGATTCAGGTCTTCTGGGATGGTGTGCCATGTTGACTGATAAACGGTTACCAACATGGTGAAGGGTTGCAGTGCTTGTGCCTTCATAGGACTCTTCTTGAGGAAGGAAACTTACATATCCAGTTTTGCTGCATACTCGTCAGTATTTTTCTTTCTCGCAACTGATGGTTGAGATTGTTAAATATGCTGATGAAGTTGTTCATTGGTCATTCATGTTATGTGTTCATGCCAGCTGCATTTTTGACCTCTAGTACCACTTACAGTGGCTGTACAGTGTCTTGACACTTCATAAATTTAATGTAAATTTCCTCGCTTACAATGTTAAGTAAGTACTGTGGGGGGGGGGGGGGGGGTGCTTTATTTTTATTTTTGGGAAA
>Ga0131853_10018653_pt1 | contig 12624 bp, 6 predicted proteins | sample TergutLab28metaG_FD_92764 | JGI IMG/M metagenome (GOLD analysis project Ga0131853, IMG submission 92764) | Labiotermes labralis P1 segment gut microbial communities from Petit-Saut dam, French Guiana - Lab288 P1 (version 2) (version 2) | ecosystem: Host-associated > Arthropoda: Insects >...
AGAGTATGAACAGTTTATTGTGCTGAGTTGTGTAATGCAAGAGTATGAACAGTTTATTGTGCTGAGTTGTGTAATGCAACAGTACAAACAGTTCATTGTGCTGAGTTGTGTAATGCAACAGTACAAACAGTTCATTGTGCTGAGTTGTGTAATGCAACAGTATGAACAGTTTATTGTCCTGAATTGTGCAATGGAACAGTAAGAACAGTTTATTGTGCTGAGTTGTGTAATGCAACAGTACAAACATCACACTATGAATGGTTCAGGACATAAAGATATTTATTTCCTTAATTCAATGCCAAATCTTCAGCTCACCTTCTTCTTGCATCTGATAGTAATATCACTCACTGAACGCAATATTGGCACAATTCACAAATTGCACATTTTGAGTTAATACTACAATTCAGCACAAAAATATAACAACTGCATCTGACAATAACAGCACACAGCGCAGTACGTTTTGAAAGAATTGTGCCGGTGCTGTCGGATGGAGTTCTTATATTTTTAAGCTAAATTATATTACCAACTGCACATGACAATTTTGAGTTGTGCCAGGGCTGCATTCTGTGAGTGATATGTCCTGCATGTTTTGAAGCCAAGTTGAGTTAAAAACAGAAAGTCTCAACTGTGCAAGCTGCACTGCTGTACAGTGAGTCAGACTGCGACAGAAGGTGCAACCGTGAATGTACAGTGGCGCCGTGTTCAGTGGACAGCAGTTAATTAAAAATACCAATTAAATGAAGCAAATTCCAGTCCCCAGCCTTAAGTATAGCACTTTGCATATAATGTAAACTAGTCAATTCAAACTATGCTCACTTTTCAATTGCAAATTATTTCAGCACAAACTCATGATAATTAAATATCTCAGAGCTATGAACTGTGTACAGCACTGGAAAATCTCTAAACCAAGTACAACAGCAGTTGTGCTTGACTGGGTCTCTTGTTGAGCACCAAACATGCACGAGGTAAGCATGATGGTAACTAGGTCACTGTGTGCTGCAGGGCAGTGGGAACATCACGGTGAAGAACGCACATCTTTTGCATAATGCTCAGTTCCACAATATCTATCGTACATTATATTATTCTACCCAGTATGACCCAAGGATATTTTCAGTCTGGATGAAATGGCACTATAAAAAGTGTGAAGATGACTCTGGCTTTAAAGCGCAAGAAGTGACATGCAGCAAAAGGATATAAAGACAAAGTGACGGTCTGTTGAGTTGCAATGCTGATGGCAACAGAAAACTGCGTCCATTAACTGCTGAAGAGCCTAAAGAACCCCACTGAAAGGTCTGCGACATTACTGAATGATTACAAACCACGCAAAGAGGCACAGGCCACTGGAAGATTGATGGGAGAGGGCTAGACTCATTCAAGAGGAATACAGCTTGCCACAAGAGGCATGTGCTTCTGCTAATGGATAAGTGTGCTGCCTACAGTGTGGGCATTACTGTGATGACGTGCGCCTGTTGGAGCTACTGTAAAACACAACCAGTTACATGCAGCCACTGGACAAGGACATCACATGGGGTATATAAAGAGCGTACTGACTGTGCGCAGTACATCTTTTGTTGCAAGAAACAGACAGAAACGTTCCTGCAGAAGACATAAAAAAACGGAACACCTTTGCCACCATTTAATGTGTTTCTGCGGCACAAAAATTAAACACACCTCTAGTTATTCAGAACTGCTCTGCTAAATGTGGTTTCTGACCTGCAAGGTCAGTCAATGCCAGCAGATAACAAGACCTCTAAATGGACACACAGCTCAATGCAGTACATTTGACAAGTCTCTTAACATCGCCAAATCTGCTCCCACTGCCAGCAATCACTCGAAAGGTTTGGGCAGCCCAGGCCCCACATGAGTGCACATGACAGGTGAGGGAGAAGACGGAAGAAACCATGGCCACTGCCCACCTGACCCTCTCACATAGATGCACTAACGGTGTGGGCTGTACTGGTTTCAGTGGCAGGTTCGAGCGACGCTGATGACTGAATTGTGGAAGCAATGGATGAACTGCAAGACTGCATGTATAAAGTATACGCAAACATTCTACAACAAAGGTCAAATGACCGCTATTGAAAAAACCAACAATAAACACATATCTCAATTCATAAACACAAATATTTCTTGCAGGCTGCTTTCATGGAAGTGAATTTTGTTATATGCACATAAAAAAATGTAACAAATGCATTTGTAATTACACTAACATATCAAACAATGTTACTTAATTATATCAACTAAGCATGTAACACACAAGCATGATGTACTGAGAAAACAGCATTATTCGAAAAATTATAATTCAGAGGTTCATCTTTTGGCCTCAGAACTGAATTAATTGTGTCCTACTGCACACAGTTTCCCCACTCTCTACACAAAACACTGTGCACTCACGTTCTGCGTCAGCATAGCTTTCTTGCACTCAAGTATTCAGACTTACAAAGAGAGTGTTTCAGATTTGATGTTCTGTCAGTGGTGTGGTGGAGGATTCAGATCGGTACGTAACACACTGTCACTGGGCAAGCAGTTCCTCACATCTTCAATTCCTCTTTGTTACACCCTGAAGTCATATGAACACAGTCCATCCCAGCGCTGGGAATCATACACCCAGCAAGAGAGTGTCAAATCACGGAAGACTTGAATCCTCAGCAGTACCACTGTGGGAACCCACAACCTTGCAGAACAGAGTGCGTCTACAAAATTATACCAAAGACAGAACATTCACACCACATGAGCAAGAACAACCAGTCTGTCAGAAACCTACCTCTGCTGCCTTCACCACATGGTCAGGGTAGTTGTGTTTCACTGACGACAATTTTCGCACGTGTCCACTACCTTGACAGATGCCCAACGCAAGCTGTCCAGTCTCTTTGCTTGCCCCTGTAACACAATGTTGCAGATGGTATAACGAGGCCTCAGGTTTAAGTCTCATCGATTGACCCACTGTACGTTTCCCTCAAAGAGTTATGCTGTCCCTCCCATGTACTTAACACAAATAGGCATATACGCTTACAAACCTACAAACAAATGAAAAATTAAAGCCATGTACATGTGCCTGCCCACACACACACACACACACGTGCAGTATATTCCCCTCGAATGACTATCAATTCTGCTTCCGTGAACACTTGCTGGTAATAGTGAAAACTGTGGACTCCCTGAGGGGAATATAGCGGCACACACAGGAGGATGTGTCGAGCACCATCATTCCCACCATCCGTGGGACTTCTTTATGTGCACTCAGTACATGAAAGTACTTGTACAGTCATATACCACATAATGACGTTTTCGTCAATGATGGACTGCATATACCAGGTGGTCCCATAATATTATAATGCTATAATGTAATATTACAATACTATAATACCAGTGTGTTACAGTTGCCTACAGTACTAAGTACAGTAACATGCTGTACAGGTTTGTAGCGTAGGGACAATAGGCTATACCATATAGACTAGGTGTTTAGTAGGCTATAATATCTGGATTTGTGTAAGTACACTCAATCATGTTCGCACAATGACAAAATCGCCTAATGACACATTTCTCATAACATATCCTCATCGTTCAGCGATGTGAGACTACTCTGTATGTACCATCTTAATTCACTTCACTAAGAATACTCAAATTCTAAAGTCCTTATAAAGAAATGCACGTACCGATAGCAAACCAACAATTGGATGCTACTTGCATGCTGGTAGGACAATCCTTCAGCCTGTCCACAGCACAAATTGCCCCATCATGCTGAAGTCTTCTCTGATGAATTAAACGAGAGTATGTGGGATACACTTTGAGTATATCTTTTTGTAAATTCTGTAGCCTAGAAGTAACATCTTTTACCTTGAATTCAATCTGTAACAAAATTACAAAAATCAATATCCATACGACAAATCAGAGAAAGACCAAAACCTCATGTGACTCGTATGCAAGGGACTGAAAAAAACTACACTGGCACAGTTTTATTGCCACCCTCTGTTAATTCTCTGCAGCTGAAGATCAGGCGAACAGCGTCGTACTGTTTGTTTCTGCCTTACAGAAACCAAAACACTGTAAGTGTACATGACAATCATCATCCACATGAGTTCTGAGATTTTCACAGTGGAGTAGTTACGGAATCCATTCTTCTGAGATGTGATGCTGTCAGTAGGTTAGCAGTTCCTGACATTTCAAAGTATCACAGTTCCTTCATTTCAGGTGTGTAGAAGGAAGCAACCATGAGCTTCAACACCAGTGAGCCAGCTACCATCATCACATCCCACAAGAATTAACACTCTTTGGGGAATTCATCAGCTATTCTGAGAAGAACACACAATACACAACTGTACACTGTATGGGCAAAATGCAGAACTCTTGAATGTGAAAGCTCATGGTACATATCATCACCAATATTCATGTAATGTAATTCTTCTAAGAGTATGGATTATTCACATATCTGTATTCAAATCTGTAGCGGTATAAGAAGCATGACCCACTAGTCACTTACACGTTCCCTGAAAACCACAGGCCTTACATTACTCTGGGCACACCCACAGCACAGGACTCACAAAAAGGAACTTCACAAACTGCAAGGGAACTTTTGGGACATGACCATCCATCGTCCAGCGCTTACAAGGTGACAGTATCAGCAGTGTCACACTGCCCTCTCAGATACTGTATTTTGTCACACTCAGGGACATGACTGACATACACACAGCATGTAGTGAGATCTGAGGTTCTGAGCTGTGTGCGTCCCACCTGTGGTAACACCATACTGTCTTTCTGGTGACACTAGTGTTTTGGAGCAACCAGTTCCCTGCACCTCTGACAAATAAATTCAACATAAGGACAGCATGTTCCACAAAAACACTACCAACTACTAAAAAAAGACGACACAGGATCACCAGAGTCGTGGACGAGATTCACAGCAGATACATTCTGAAGTTAACAGGACAGGAAACTCCAGTGCAAAAAACCTGACCATGCACTAATCCAGCCACTTCATTCCTACCTCTTTGTCATAGTCCTCCTCATAAAACTGCACTACAGCAGGGTGCTTCATTTTCTTGCTAGCTTGTCCTTCATTACCATCTTCAGACTTGCTCCTACGTCTGTCAGCACTCTCCACCTACCAAACAATACAAACACACACTCACACATAAGCTCAACGTTTGAAGCCCTCCAAATACTGTCAGTTCCTGTACACATTCACGGTGCCCTAAGGTCACTTTACAGAGACAATGAAGTACTTAACTGTGATTACTGTGAACTGAATATCTTGTTATTTGCAACAGTTGGCAAAGATCAACATGGTGGACAGCAATTTCTACAATTTCTGTAGCTCATCACTGTCATTTTCTGTTGGTGGGTGGACGTAAATAAGGTGGTGTTATGTGGAACGTGAGTAAAATCTCAGCAAAACAGCCTTAAGACATCCAGTACTGCAAGGTCTGCAACAGCCTTCTGCTTTGAAGCTAGGCTTCTCTTTACATGACTCAAGCTTTCAACCCAGCCGTACTGCCAGAACACCAACATACCATCACAGTCAGCTTGTACTTTGCAACACCCCACACGGTCAAAGTTTCTTTTGCAATTCTCATATCTTCCAGGGTTATGAAATGTAAATACACAATTGTATCACCCTTCTGGTGAGGTCTGACCCTGTGGCGATTACGGCCCAGCACATCGTTCAACACCTGTTTCAGCCTCTGCAATCACAAAATGTCTGCATGAGATGACGGCCTGTACACTCTGTGCAACAATAACAAACTGCACAGCATGTTCAAAATCCCTGTACACATACAGCGCCTGCCATAATTCCAATCATTTACAAGTCCCTTGCACATGTCTGTGTGTGGCTCTTATTCCTCTACTGTTCAACACAATTATTTACACCAGATATCCTTTAACCAAACACACCAATATTTCTATCTAATTGTAAGATAAACACACATCAAAATTAATTGATTTTCCAAGATATGGAACTGGCTGCTGAGACAAACTGAAGATAAAGGCTTGACCATTCACACATTCACAGGACAGTGTGCACAGTATTCATGTGGCTGAGGATATGGACAGGTAGTGGGCTTTCGTGAAGACGCCAATGAACCTTCAGGTTACATAAAATATGGAGAATTCCTGAACAGGTCAGCAACTATTAGCTTTTCAAGAGTGGCTCTGCTCCATGGAGGAAAGTCAAATTTTATGTCCAGCAATAAATTGTTTTAATGCTAGGCCATGTTTAAGAAAACTGACAGCATTAAATTGAGGACGAGTTGGGAAAAACGGCATTGTGAGACTGGGTATTGGTATTGCTTGGACAGCAGAAATGGTAATGTGAGACTGGGTATTGGTATTGGGTTGTTCTGGCACACTTTGTTCACACAAATACCAATTTAAACTGTGCAGCACTTTCAAAAGTTGTGCTACAATGAAAAGGCTGGCAGAGCCAGTGCAGCAGATACCTGTTACTGCTCTGAGATCTTTTGTTTAATGGCATTCTGGTTTGGAGCATCAGTGCACAAATGTGACAATAGACAGACAGAGGGAAATGACAAACGACCGGAGTTATGACAGCAGGTGTGAAGTTACATCACTTCTGATTAGGAACTTAGAGAATTTTAGACCCTCTTCATTCCAGAGAGTGTACCAAACATTCAGGTTGACTGGGTGACACTCCTGTACAAATTAAGGATGTCGCCAATTTAAATATTGCTAAAACTGGACACCGTGAAGTGTCAGTTTCAGTCATTCCAGGTAAATAATGGAACAACATGTGGAACTTCGCCATGACCACTTCCTTTCGAACTCGCTGTTAACCCTGCAGTATGCAGCAGAAGCAACATGAAATGGCCTCTTAACACTATCTCTGTCACAACACACACAGGCCTAATGGCTGGCAGTACACATCAGTGGCTCTGGCAACCATATGACAGAGCTACCAACATTCAAAGCACCCAGATGTTGGTCAACATGGGTGCTGAAGGCGTCCAGCAAGCTTAGGCTTTGTGACTAAATTATGCACTTATGTTTGTCAATTCAGTATCTGTCACTAAAATGCAACATTTGCTCTCCCTGCAGTTCACTTTCTGCCAACATCATCACACCGAATATCACACACTTTGCCACTAAACTCAACACTACCCTCCACACACTTCACTATACTGACAGCTGAAGCTGTAACTTCCACTGTTTAAAGTCACATTCATTCCACCCTGTACCATGCTGCATGCAGATGGCTGGTGCTGCTGGCTGAGAGAGAAACAGCACTACAGGGCATGACTGATGGCATGACTGGAATTGGAAGGTGCAATGGAATGGATATGAATGTGGAAAAAAACTAAGGTAATGAGAATATCATGGCAACTGTCCGCAGTACACATTGTGATAGATCAATAAGAACTGCAGAAACACCTACACCATAAGTGACATGAGCCAGTGCTGACTGGACCATTAACTGGTTATAACATAAACAAACAAAACAGTACCAAGTATCCAGTATAGGAACATTTGTAATAGTGAATACAATCAAATTCAATTTTTTGTGCGCAGGAAAACACACTGCAGTGTGTTTGGTGTTGGTAATTGGAATGGTGCAAATGTTACAGCTGAATTTTATTTTTGTTTTGAAAGAAAAAGATTAATTTACCAGCTTTAAATGAAACAACACAGGGTGACTGGAAAGCTGTAGGGGAAATAATGCCAGGAAGCTCAAACAGCTAGATTTGGGAATGTGCTGCAAAACTGCAAGAAAAGAGTGGTTTGGTATGGAATGCAGACTGGCAATACAAGAAAACAATACAGCTGGAGAGAAAGTAACAGAATGCAGTACAAAGATCACATGCAGAAGAATATAAAAGGAAGTGCACCAAGGCGTTTAAATTAATAAAGACACAAGAAATGGGGCAGGCAAAGTGATAAATTGCAACAGAGACAGACAGACACAGCACAGCACAGCCTTCATAATAATAAACAAATAAGAGAATTCCATACAACAGTAAACAATGTAAAGCAATATAAAACAAATGCAATAATGATCAGGAATGCAGAAGGTGACAGTCTGTGGAATACAAGAAGTACTCAATAGATGGAAAGAATATTTATCTAACCTACGTAAGGAAGACATTAAAAAAAACACAAACACACAGCAATGTTAAGAAATGTATACAGAACATCAATTCATTGGCACTGCAAGTAAGGAAGAAGTATTACAAGCAAATGATAAGCTTAGGACGAACACTGAACCTGGTACAGATATGATACCAGCTGAATCATTAACAGTGCATGAAGAAGAAGCAAAAATGAAATTACAAAAACTAAATAATGCCATTTGGGAAACATAAAAATTGCTCCACACATGGAAGACATCAGTAATTCACCTAATATATAAATAAGGAGACACACTGAACTGTGCGAACTATCGTGGAATAACATTTCTGAAAACAGCTTATGACACACGCACCAATACATTACATCAAGAAGTAAGGTATATGCTGAAGAATTAACAGGCGATTATCGAAGTGGCATTCATCAAGAGAGATCAGCTTCTTGTAACATATTGTGTATGTGGCAAACTGCAGCAAAATGCTGGCAGTACAACATACCGCTATAATGCATGTTCACTGATTGCCAAATGGCATATGGTAAAATAATCATAACTAGATTGCGGCTAGCCATCAGCATGATGGGTTTCCCACAGTACATTAGAAAGACTGGCCAGATTAGCAACAGAATTTCATATATTCAAATATGCAATCAAACACCAACATCATTCTACTCAAACAATGGTCTGAAACAAGGAAATGTCCTGGCAACACCGTTATACAGCAGAGCATTTGACATGACTTTGCAGCAAGCCAAGTGCAATTTAATTGCTGTTATACTTAACAAAAGCCATACAGTACTTGCTTACGTAGACAGTATAGTCACATTAGGTTAAAGAAAAGCACACTTGGAAAATACTTTTAATAAAACTGGAAATGAATTAAAAAAAAAAATTGGTCTCACAGCAAACTGTGAGAAAACCAAAATAATGAAATGAATGACATAAAACCTCACATTAAAAGCTAATAATTGTATGTTTGCAATTGTTAATGAATTTAAGTACTTTGGATCAACAGTAAATAGTATTAACACAAGCAACACAATATGGCACTGGATTTTGTTCAGTAATAAATGCTACATCAGTTCAATCAATGTACTGAAGTCTAACAGTATATCTAGAGCAACTAGCAGTAAACTACACAAAGCAGTTACATGTCCAGTAGTAATGTGTGGTGCAGAACAGCAGTTGGCAGCTGAACAAACACACACAGCCTTTGAAGGAAGAATATTAAGATTAATTTTCAGACCAGTGCTAGAAGATAATCAATGAAAAATCAGAACAAAAGTTGAATTTGAAAAATTATAGGAGAATCTCAACAGTGGTACCGTATTGAACTGCAACACCTTAGACCAACGGGACATCTACAGCAGATGGACAGTGCAAGAAACACCAAGAAAATAAACCATGTCAACTTACACCAACAACAACACAAGGGGAAACCCTACGGCTAGATGGGAAGATGATGTGGAGAGTGATACAAGAGAGATAGGAACTGTTAATTGGAGAGATGTAGTGCAGGATAGGGAGACAAGGAGGAGAATAATTGGAGAGGTGCTTACTGTTCTTGGGTAGTGGAGGAGGACGAGGATGAGGACGAGGAGGGGAAGTCAGTGTTCTGTTGACAACCGGACCTGTGTCCTCTTCATACATAAAATCATGAAAAGTATTCAAGACAACAATGAATGCACCTATTATGATTACATTACCACTAGCAGGAGTATATATTGTTTGTATTTCTAATAGTAGTATTCCAATATTGCAATGAAAACATGTTCATAAAAACATTACATAACAATACCCAGGATAATTGCATCCTGTATAATGGACCAGTGTCAACTGAGCTGCTGACAGCATCATTATACAAACAGTAATAAATACACAAATAATAATGTAAACTGAATGGACAGAAAAGTAAAACACTAACAATGTCCCCCCAATAAAAATATTACATACATAACACACTTAGACTACCAATCAATGGCACTAAGTTTCTGATCACAACAGGTCATTTCCTATCACAATTCTACAGGCTTCTGGAAATGACATATTACATACTGAATCACTGTTTGCATTCTGTTCACCACCCACATTAGATAATGATTTTAAATGTGGGACAATCGACACGGTCCAACAGTGAATGATTCCCAATGCTATTTCCTATTTTGTTACAGTCTTATAGATAACATACCTGGATCAAAATCAACTTCCAACAACCTACAATTTCTCTACTCGGAACTGCACAAAACCGAAAGTTATGACAAACAAAATCCAGGATTGGATGTTTTTTGTATGCAATGAAGTGCCAGTACCTCACAGACAGAAAATAAATACTAGATCCCAACTGTGAATCTCTAAATCTAACCTCGGTACAAAAGAAATTCAATCCATATTATATCATATTTAGCCTGTAAATCACTTTGATCCCACTCACTTATGGTATCTGCACAATATGAAGTCACAGCCTGTCAGCATAAAAGAAGTATAAAAACTGGTCCTCTTAATGAACACCCTGAAGTTCATCCACATCCACCCAACCCAATGATTGCAAACACACTACCAACAGAAATATATACCAGAAGGGTTTCTATGTAACTTACCCCAGATTCCTTTGGAGGAAGCCCCTTTACTGCTAGTATATAACTATCCCATAAAGGACTCAAATCTCGATTTATTAAACACGTTCTTCCAGAGGTTGTTTCCATAGATTTAGCTTCACCACCAATGTCTTTCGCTTTTACATCAAATTCATTTTGATCAGATTTGTTTTTACTTCCTGATACATTATCGGAATGTTCCGTAATCTCGAAAGAATTTGTTCCACTTTCAACGATTCCCAAACCATAATCAATTTCCTTCTCATCTTCCACATCACTGTCGCGCAAACGTTTCTTGTGAAGTATTTCAGTTTGGTCATTCCGTTTCTCGTGAACATTATTTTTAAATTGTAAACTCTGTTTTATTTCCGACGAATCGTCTACTGGATGTAACTGCACCCTACACTCCGAAACGATGCCGGCTACATTCCCATTACCAATGTCTGTGACATTGCAACTTTTCTTATTGGTATTTCGTTTCTGTGTTACCCCATCCTCAGAAACGTCTTCTTCTGATATTAACTCCTGCTTTAAAAAGAATTCTATTTCTGCATCTATGTCGGTATCTAACATTTCTGAAGAGTGGTTAGGCAACATCCAGTTTTCATCATCGTTCTCACTTTCAAATTTTATATCAGTCACTTCATAGACCTCGTCCTTAGTTTCACCATCAGCCACAATCTTTTTAGAAGCCATTACAATATTGCAAGAATGAATATCTTCGAACAGTATAACATTTCAGGCATTCTCTTCAACCAAACTACCGTCACCAAACTCCACACTCATATTCCACGTCACAAACCTACACTCGTAAACTGTGCTTTTGAGATCCGTGGCTGTGGTCTGTAATCTCTAATCCATGGCTGTAATGTATGCTACTCGCAGTGGAAGATTTACAGCGGCTAGTAGCAGGAAATTGACCACTGGGAGACCTAGGCGTAGATGGGTGGAAAATATTAGGATGGATCTCTGGGAGGTGGAAGGTGGGTATGTGGACTGGATTGAGCTGGCCCAGGATAGAGACAGGTGGCGGACGCTTGTGAGTGCGGTAATGAACCTTCGGGTTCCGTGAAATGCGAGGAATTTCTTGACAAGCTGCAAACCAGTTAGCTTCTCAAGAACGACTCTGCACCATGGAGTAAGTAAGTAAGTAGCGGGAAATTAGTTTGTTCGGCCGTGACCTAACCCCATTGGCAAGTAATTTGTGGCTATTTACCATACTTGAGAGCAGAGGTGGGTGTTAGACTCTATGGTTGTATCGGCGTAATAAACGAAAACGTACGAGGGTTGGGGCGGAATGAACAACTTGTGCTAGTAAACAAACGCCATAGAAATACTAGCCCTGAGGTGGTGGCGACAAGAATGCAAGACCGACGGCACTTGTAGGTGCTATGATCTGTGCTGGTACGATTGTCAGCCCCACGAGTTAGAGCAAAAGACTACCTAAACTAGAAGGTCTATGATTTGGCTTAACCCGTTGCTTACGTCATTTAACGTCGACAAAGTTTGGTGCCTTGGTAGAATCGTTGAATAATCATATTACATTCCGTTGCCCGCTGCCAACAACTACATTTTGACTGAATAGATGCTCAGTCTCTATCTCGTAATGTGTTTTGCTTTAGTTTTTCTTGACTTTAACCGTGTGATCTTGTGGAACGTGACAGTCGTTTTTGTGTGACCTGTAACATTTATGTGTGGTGAACCAGTTGGAACACTATGTGGCGAAAGAACGACAAGGCAGAAGTTGCGTCGGACGGCTATAACGGTTGGTTTTGTTGTTTTAAACGCATTAGTAAATGTTCGCTCTATAATTCGTGAATCTAGCCATTTACATGGAGTGACACTGTATAATCCGTGACATTAGTGGACAACTATCTCATCTTTGCCCGCGAATACCCACTTTTTGCGTCTCCGACGCACTACGGAAGGGGGTTGGAAGGGGGGGGGGGGACG
>Ga0131853_10018654_pt1 | contig 12624 bp, 9 predicted proteins | sample TergutLab28metaG_FD_92764 | JGI IMG/M metagenome (GOLD analysis project Ga0131853, IMG submission 92764) | Labiotermes labralis P1 segment gut microbial communities from Petit-Saut dam, French Guiana - Lab288 P1 (version 2) (version 2) | ecosystem: Host-associated > Arthropoda: Insects >...
CAGATTACGTGACAACGGCACAGGATGGTGGTAGGTTGTCAGCCTTACGCACCGGCCGCCTTTACCCCCAGGAAATACTCCTGGTACTCATTTATGTTAGAGGCTGAGTCGACCCCAGGGCCACAGTGCGATCGGAAGGATTTTATGTCAATGAAAAATCCACTGACACCAGCTAGGATCGAACCAGCGACCTTCCAATTTGTAGCACAGCACCTTAATCACTGTGCTACCGCGGTCCCCCGCCCGAAACATGTAGAGAATAGAAATAAACATACAAGAAAAATTCTGCGTCAAGCTGATTATTTACAAGGATCATACCAGCATGCATGGTCAGCAAAACAACAACAACAAAAAAGAACACTCTGAAGGCTAAGAGTAACATCAATTATACTTAAATATTCAGCTCGCACCGCGAAGTAAATACTTGCCCTCTCTGTTACAAAAATCGGTCAGTTATTGCCATATAGGCACACAATCGCCGTTTGTTCTGACATCCGTACAAAACACATAAATAACTTCTGTGGGCAGAACGTAGAATGATGGGATGTTAAACCTGCTGGCAAATATATTAACCACTGGCCTTTAAAGGGTTAAACCTGTTTCAATGGCAACGTCCTTCACACAAAAACAGTACAATAAAAAAATGGACTCAACAATTTAAACCTGGAGTAGGGCCTGATGAGTTGCACCTTAATGAACCTTCACCACCTTTATGTAAGCAGCTAAATAACGGTTAAGTTCACTGTATGACCTGCCAAGAAGGCACAGAGGGACAACAGAGACAGAGCTGTACTTTTTCTTTAATCTCCGCGCTAAGTGTGGGGGGGTCAACACCACGCCCCGACCGCTTTACCCCCCGGAATGACCCGATGCCCCTGGTATAGGAGGTTGGCTGGGCCCCAGGGCCGGTCTGGATGGGTACAGGAAACTTCTCCCCCACAGGGATTCGATCCCCGAACCGTAGCGAGTCGCTATACTGACTGAGCTATCCCGGCCCATGCTGTACATAACTGGTACACTCTTTAAAGCTCCGTCATGGTACTGAGAGTGTTTTTTGTCAGCACACTGCTCCCCATACAGTAGTCTATGACATCACAGCTTCAGAGGGCCAGATGATGCCGCCCGCTGTGCAGTGCCCAGTCCGACAGTATGAATTACTGTGTGTTCTGTCTGCACACGAGGCCAGTCCTTAAAGGAACAGAACTTGTGAAACAGAGAGCCAACGAGAGCGCGCAGCACGCTCGCGATGGTGGCGTTGTGTAGCGGGGACTTTAAGCTTTATTCTGACACTAGCAGCAACACGTCCCGTCAATTAGACACGCGTTTGAATGAGTGTGTGTTTAGTACCCTAGGCGAGTTTTTGCAAGTTGATAAATGAAGGATCTTGAGGAGCAACGCGTTTGCGTAAGATTCTGTTTCAAATAGGGAAAAACTTTTACAGAGACTTCTCAGATGTTGCAACAGGCTTATGGAGAGGATTGTTTTAGCCGTACGCAATGTCACGAGTGGTACCGGCATTTCAAATCAGGCAGAACATCCGTCGAAGACGACCCCAAATCTGGACGGCCTTCCACGTCAATGAACGACGATCACGTTGAGAAAGTGTTTGCTGTGATTCGTCAAAATCGTCGCCTAACTGTCCGTGAAGTTGCCGAAGAAGTAGGAACCTGCAAAAGTTCGTGCCACCTGATTTTGACCGACAAACTGCAGATGCGTCGTGTTGCCGCACAATTTGTGCCGCGTCTGCTGACAGATGCACTGCTTATCCGTGAGTTTTTGACGAACCATGAGACGACTGTTGTCCCCCAGCCCCCCTCTCTCCAGATTTGGCCCCTGCGGCCTTTTTTCTTGTTCTCGAAGTTGAAATCCTCACTAAAAGGTCGCCGATTTCAGAAGGTAGAAGAGATAGAAGAAAACTGGATACGGGACCTTCCCGCCATCCCGCAAAACACGTTCCAGGACGTGTTCCAGAACTGGAAAAAACGTTGGGAGCGATGTGTCAAGAGTGGGGGGGAGTACTTTGAAGGAGACAAGTTTGATTAAGTTGTAAGTAAAGCAATAAATTTAAAAAAAAAGTTCGGTTTCTTTATGGACTGCCCTCGTACACATTGATGAAGGGAGAAAGTCATTTAGTGTTACACGAGTTCACCTCTAAAACATCTACTGCCTTGCTATTACAACGTCAACTTGACATTCTGCGATGACACAACGCAAAATGTTCACAACTCGTACACGAACGGCCCGCACTTGTTACTCATTACCGTACACGTCAGATGGTATGAATATGCACTGTGCCATTTGGCAAGCAAAGTCTAGTTCCAAATACTATTCGTCTGTAATATCCATTTTCTATGCACAGCACAGAGGAAACAGCTTTGGTTTAAGTGGTTCCAAACTTGTACATATGTTCCAATACGGTTCTCATGTGGTGGGTTCCATCTTCTTCTTATCCCTCAATCTTTTGATTGGCTGGCAGCTTTCAATCTGGATTTGTTGGAAGCCATTCCTTTCACTTCTGTATAACTGTCAGCTGCTGTGTTTCAGGTGACTTGCTTTAAGTATTTTAGTCGAGGTCTTCCCACGGCCTTTTTTCCAAATATTGCTCCTTCAAGGATGTTTACAACAAAATCATTATGCCTAACTGTATGCCCTATCCATGAGTGGCGTCTATTTTTTAAAATTTCTAAAAGTAATCTTTCTTCTTTCACCCTTTGGAAAACTTCATCATTCGTTGTTCTATCTGTCCATTTTAATTTTAACATTCTTCTCCAGCACCATGTTTCAAATGCATTTGTGATCCTCTCTCCATTTTTTCCTACAGTCCACATTTCTGATCCACAAACAGCAACACTCTAAATGCAACTTTTTATAAGTTTCTTTTTCATTTCTAAACTAATGTTATTCCAACACAGTAGTTGGTTTTTGTTATTAAACATAACTTTAGCTTCTTTAATTCGTTTTATTATATCTTCTTTATTTTTCCCACCTTCTGTAAATATACTACCTAGGTACTTAGATTTTGGTACTTGCTTTAAGGTGTTGTCATCCATGTGGGTTGCATAGATGACTTAAAAAGTTTTATATGCCTGGGAAAATAAAAATTGTTCTTGTCATGGATGCTTTCATTGTTATTGAACTGTGGTGTGATAAGGTGGAAAAATTAACAAGTTCTTTAATTAACATCAGACCAACAACAAATTCAGCATTCACATTGAACTTAAACTCAATTAATTTTATTGTTTCAGTACCCTGAATTGAACCCAATGATCATGCGACGATTTCAAGAACCAGGCGACGTGGAACGGGCATTTGAACTGGTGCATAAGTCACAGGGTTTGGAACAGACACAATTTCTGGCCCGGAAACACTGCATCGAGGCAGTTCGACAAGCCAGCTCGTTAGTCGACTCTCCGTACCAGAAAGGTCTCCAAGTAGTGACAGACTTGGTTATAAATCGCATGAAATAACACAGCACGATGGCAGTAGACCTGTACATATATATATCAATCACCCTAACCCTCATGTTAGCTCAAGGCAGAGTGTACCTGCCAATATTTTACGCAGAGATATTTTCCCTGCAACATAAGTTCACTGTCCATGGCAGGGTCTGTACAATGCATTATCATTAGTATTTGGGGATGTCAGTTGACATTTGATATGGTACCAACTAAACTCTCTCCACACCAATATACTGAAATCTGTGGAAGAAAAAAATAAATTCAAACTCTGTAGGTTGAGGTTAGAATGACAGCAAGACGTTACGGAGATGGAGAAGTCCACTAGTCTGACATCCCACTCATTATTATATAATCATCTCTCAAGCTTTATTACCCTTGTGTACATATATATAACAACCCACTTCTGACAATGGGCATCTTCTACCCTGAAATCTGCACGAGAGACAAGTTGGGTCTCTTCGTGCGGAATATTTTCAGCAGGAGTGATGTATGCATTATAACTGGTCTGAAACATTGACATGACTCTAGCCTGTTTTCAGCCTCTGCTATAGGCAGCCAGCATTTGTTTAAGGCGTCACTCCTATCATTTTATCATATATCAGTTACCAAGTGATCTGAATGTCTCTTCAAACTGTTGTAAGCTTGAATAGCAGGTAAGAGACAGTAGTGAGCCAACTATAAACTCTATCTGTCTGTGCCCATGACAATTAACATTGCTCATTGGGCCCTTGGAGTAGCGTATTCAGTAGAGTGACCATGCTACATGCTGGATGACTGAGGAATCGAGGTTCCATTCCCAGGAGAGGCAAGGCAAGATATTCTTTTCTTCTTCACAGTATCCAAGCCAGTTCTGAGGCCTACCCAGCCTAATGTTCCATGGGTACCAGAGACTGTGTACCTAGTGTTAACACAGCTGGGGTGTGAAACTGAAACTGTCCACTCACCTCCATGAGGTGCCAATGGCCTACACAGGGATATCTGTACCTTTTAATTTGAAGCTCTGGTAGGCTCCTGTTTTAGGTATACTGCTTACATTTCAACTGCTGATTATATTTCATATAATTCCAACTTTGTTAGCTTTCTTGCAGTTTGTAAATATGAAATGGTTTATAGATGGTCATCAGAAGTGCTTCGGAAGAGAAGTGGAAGCTCAGCCATATTGTCTTCTGAAATATCTGCAGTCTTTTGTGAAGTACAGATCACTGAGACATTGTGCAGATGTTTTCATACCAATCACACTGTTTCTTAGACTGAATTTTTGGCATAATATCATCTGTCACTGAAACACTGCCTCTGTCTCACCCCATATAACTGGTTCAGACAATGGCATCATTGCAGGATTTGAGGTTCTCACTGCGGCACTGCTAAAGATTCAAGTTTTCTGGGATGTGGCAGTCTGTTGTTGTGCAAGTAGTTCCCAGTGTTTCAAAGAACTGTGGTGCCTTTGTCTTCAGTATCGAGCATACTTCTTACTTCTAAGTCTCAAGGAGCTACTTGCCCAGTGACACAGAATCACATGCTAGAAGATCTGAATATCCAATATTATGGCTCTTTGTGTATATTTAAAAAAAAAAACACTGTATTCTTGGATGGGATGCCAGGTGGTACGGTAGAAATTTACTGACATTTCAAACTTTTATCTGCAATAAAGTGGCAGTAAATCGCTCCAAAATGTGTGAAAATTTCTACTACACTACGTGTCATCCTCACATCTCACAAGATCGTTATCCCCGTAATCACCATGTAACAAACTTGTATTTCTCAGTCAGTATTCTACGTACAGTCGAACGTGGTTATAACATCATGAAAGGGACTGAATATTTTGTGTTGTTCCGAACGATTGTTGTTCTAACTGAGGAGTATAATGTTATCATTAACAGTGAGTAATTAGTTGGTACCGCAGAATATCTGACGCCACAGACGAAATGTCGCATCAGATGTTATTGTTATAACCCAGTTTGACTGTTTGTGTGTCTGTATATACATCGACTGTGTACTCAGCCCTTATCTGAATTAATCATACCTCTCTGGCAACCTTCAGAATCCCATTCTTATACAGTAATCACACTTTACTGTTCCCCCCACCTCCCATTCCTACAGGGATTCATATCAGAGCTCTTTCCTCCAGTGTACTGTGTACAGTTTCTTCTAGTCTTATTGTTTTTGGTGAAATGTAACTTATGAATTTCTCATTATTTCTTTAATTCCTTTGTTATCAAAAGTGCTGCAACATGCTTTCCAGTTCATGAAACACTATTCATGTGATCTTATTCTTGTGTCACTGTTTCTTAACCATATTATGGTTAATCAAAATGTGATAGTCTTTACATGGAAATATGGAAGTCTGATTTCTCGTCAAAACTTTCAAGAAGAGAAAACACGATATTTTAAGTGTGTAGCAAGTTTGACAGGACGACAGCCAATACAGACTGGGTCATATCTCCTGCATGTCATCTTCCATGAAGGCCAACTCAGTGTCTGGGAACGTGTATGTGGTGACACTACTTCAAGACCACCCTGTTCTTTGTGAACAGTTTGTGATGAGCCATTATACTGCCAGCAGAGTAAATAGCAACTGTTTGTAATCAGTATTTATGGCAATCCTAGTTGTTCCTGTATATCTTGTAATAGGAAGAACTTGCCAAATGCTTGTATCAGTGCTATATTTTTGTATTACTTCCAAATCATATTAAGAAATATTCAGTATTGGTTAGTTAGTGGTTTCAAGTACTTAAATCATTGTTTGTATAAAATAATATGAAAGTGCTAATGCCTAATGGCATGCAAAGCCAGAAGCAGTAACTATGATATATATATATAGGGTATAGTTCTACTGACATATCTGAAATTCAAGCACGTAACTATCTCGCAAAGTTGGTATTCCCGTTGTCTGCCCTGCGCAATCTGAAGCAATGCACCAGTACGATTTTTGTGCTGTGGTTACGGTCAGCCAACAAAGGAGAATTCAACTGCAATGGTTAGCAGTTAATATGACAACAACACCAAAACCATGGGTCAAATTATATAACATTACTGCCAACTGACTGTGATTTTGCAGTCATTTACCTGCCACATTACAAGAACCATTAACCTCATACTCACTGGACTTTCTATAGTAGTCTTTGTTCTGAGAACATGCAAAATGGCATTTAACAAAAAAGACACACAAGGGGTAAAATGATCAATTAATCAGTACCTACAAACAATCACATGTGACTATTTCTAAACTTTCTAAGCCTTAGTTGCAATTTCTTCTCATTCCAGTCTATCTTTCATCCATCCACTTTTGTTAGTTACTTCAGTGTCACTTCTTGACATATGTGCATGTTATTCTGCTGAACAAGTGAGGTTGAGGTTATCAGGTGGTTGATGCAGACCCAGAGGTTTAAGGACTCATATGTGAGCTGAAGCAATATGGAGTGTTAGTGCAATATTAAAGTGTCCTCTTTGCCAACACAATCAAGATGAATGATATCTTTCAATTTGTAATATTCTAGTAACATCCAGCTACAAGGTTGTGATATTAAACTGGCAACAGATCTGAGATAAAGTGCCAAGAATGCAAACAAAACTTTGCATGTTCCAAACACTTGTCTTATATCAACAAGACAGCTGACGCAGGTTGTAATGTTTCTGACCTGTAATTTTCGAGCTCCGTGCTTGAATAGGAGGTGGGTCACCAACCACCCTGACTGAGATCTTTTGTGATGCCTTAGTTTCTTCTGGCAGATTGCAGTAGAGTAACATAAATGAGTGCTGATCATTTTCTTCACAACCTCTACCAAATTCACCAAACAAAATCATTGTGTCATGCCATTTGAGGCTAAGTAATCACTCCAGTTGATACAGTGTCTTTATAAACCTGCAATCCATCCAGTCTGTCTTACATTCTCTTCAAATTCATCTGTGAGTGGCAAATAATTGAAATCATCACTGTTACTGCATTTACCCAGATATATTGACAACCCTGCTTGTAACAAAGCCCCTCTCACAATCTGCAATATACAGGAAAATACATACAGAGAACGTGTTTAATGTTCTAAGCAATTGTAATTCATTGTTCAGATGATGGATTAGGAAAACTGTCTTATGTTTGGATAAAGACAGCATAAGTCTAATTTCATGCAAAACAAAGGAGCATGTGTGTAACTGAGCAAGTTGCCCCCCGACTGTAAACAAAAACATATAGTTGTTAAACACACAGCTGTTTCTAGAGGGTTGTGGACAACACATAGAACTACTTAACTGCGCTAACTGTGTGTTTCTTCCTGTGTCCATAATTGAAAGTCAGGTGCTCTAGTCTAAGAATTCAAGCAGTTTGATCTGTGCTCTCCATTATTTCAGCTTCCCAGTGATTTCCGTTTACTTCTTTCCTTTCCTTTCCTTCCCATTCTGTAATGAGCTCCATAACAGAAAGGGCATTTTGCATACACTGAGAGTGTTTTGATTTTTGAACTGAAAATTGGCTCACCTGACTGAAGTTTATAGTCACAGGCCATTTGTGTTTCAAAACAGTGCAGCTGGCATTTCCACTTTGTGTGTTTGCCAATTCAGAAGAGGGGCAGGTAATTAAATCCCAAAATTTGGAAGTAGCTTAAACACTGTCTTGTGTATGCTGATATTCAAGAATGTGGAGCTCTGCAAAATGCCTGCATGAACAGCTTGCATTTCCATACAGTTATCCTTGATAGAAAACCTTAGCTTGTAATTTATTACAAAATAAAACTGAAATTATATAATTTGTATATAAGAGCCGCTATGTATATTTTTTTAAAAAACAGAGAAGTTATATATTTGTTACAAAGATCAGGCAGTACTGAACCCACATTAATTCTATTATACATGCTCTCCCTCTTACTGTCTCCCAGAGCACAGCAGCCTTATTGCACAGAACACCTGCTGCCATTAGGACATCCTGTGACAGTTGCAGTGCGCAGGGAAACAGTAAAAGAGACACACTGTATTTATCCCTATGTGAAACATCATATGAACTAGTATAACAACCCTCCATAAATGTAACACCATAAAGGATGCATGTTGTGAAGGGTTGTCATTTGGGTTCATGTTTAACAAATGCTGTTTATCCAGCTCTCTTCTTTTGTTTTGATGTCCACATATTCATGCTATGTTACCTTGATTATTAGTAACCAGGATATATACAGGTAGAGGGCACAAAACTAGGGGGATTTTATTTGAATGTAATATAACTTTTTGTAATAAAATGTTTCTGAAAAGCAATTTTTTCCTGAGTTTAAATGTAAAACATTCCTCATTGTATTTAGCAGAAACACAAAGACTGAAGAGCCATATGTCAGACTAAATTCTACATGTTTGAAGCAAATAATTCGGTGATTTATTCTGCTGTGCTCATGTGTGGTGCTCACTGTACTTTGAAGTGACTAAATGACAAATATCACAATTGACAGTGAAATGATTAGTGTGATTTTGGCATAAATAATGCAGGATAATAAAAATCAATAAAAAATAAAATACAAACACACTCTCAGAACAGAAAGAGGCTGATTCAAATTATTTTATGTCAAAAATGAATCAAAACTGTCTTGACCCTGTAAATCTTATTTTAAAAATTCATCAAGACGCAACAGCTAACTGGATCTTATAAAAAACGTGGATAAATGCAGTTGGCTGACTGGATCCCACCTCAAAAGAGGAGGGATGGCACTCTGTAAATGGTCAGCTACATAATTATGATTATGATTCTTGCGGTAACACAACATTTCATGGAAACAAACAAGATTTTAATTCTTGAAAAATTTTTGTGAGTTAGTACCTACACAAAGAATTGTTATGACGAAGCAACATAAATGTTGTCAAAGAACCAAAGTTTTCAAAGTCAGTATTAGTCACATTAAGTTCCATAACCTAAATTCAAATTTTTTTTAAAATTCTGTGGGTGGTTTTTGTGTCCAACTTTAACATTCTGCACCACAGTGGATTTCTCTTAAGCAATAAATAAATAACATTCACGCTTCATAAGACAGTAGAAACATTGTGCACCACCTGCCTTAACGTCGAAAACATCAAATATTGCCCAAAATGTGTATTTGTGTTCTACACGATCACCCTTTGTAACTTTGTTGTCCCGACATGCTCAGTCTGGTATGTGATCCTCTTCTGGGAAACGGGTGTGGTTCACCGAATCACATTTAGTTTTAGTGATTTTCTTTTTACTTATGTTTTATTTACTCAATTTATTCTTGATATAAAATAACGGAGCGCTATATCCAGTTAAACAACTAGATCATTTCTAGGAAACTGACAGAGTCACTTCTCTGTACTCCCAACTACACCACACCTCTCGTAGGCGACTGACTTCGCACTGGACTGCAAGCATCCGTTATCAGCTCCCAACTGTTTTGCCATTTGAATCTCTCCCCTCCTACCGATCACCTTTGGTTCTGAATATACGTTGAAAGATTAAACCCAAAACATACAGCTATGAACCATCCATAACTGACACCAACAAACCTAAGAAACAAATATATCAAAAATTGTTCAGCTGTAGTATGTTTTATATGATTCTAGCAGCATATGAATCATGAAGGATCAACTAATTGATCTTTCTAACTTTTGCTATGAAGCAGGAACTCTATTGTCAAAATCTATGCCTCAAAAAATCTTATGAGCAATCTTCTTTACACACACACATCACCCACATACCAAACATATTTTCATTATAGCATCAGTAATTAGTAAAAGAAATAAGTTCAATTTCGCCAGTACGTACCTTTTCTAATTTACAATTGCTTGTGCTGTAGATCAGTGGCCTACCTCTAGTATATGGTACACAGCAAACTGTAGTTCAAATAGTTAATTATTATTGGCCATGTCTAAATGTATGATATTGAGCATTAAGATTACTGCCTTCAAAACAAATGAAGGACGCAAATGTATATGGCACTGGAGGAGTCCCATATTGTAAATTTGCGCGTCAGCCATGTTGTTGTTGTGGAATGTATGAAACGTAGTACTGCATAGGGACATCCTTCAGTCGCTTAATTTTATGAAAAACGGTAAATTGGTTCGAAAATTGACAAGAAGGGCACAAGGACACACACAAACAGCAAAGTGATCTCAGAAACCTACTTCATTCTTTTTTATGAAAGAAAATACGCTGGAAATTATTAAAGAAGCATGCAAACTATAATTACTAGAAGATATTGTAAGTAAGAAAAGAGTGATAGCTGTATGTATTTAAAGTGTACGAACCGAAACACGCATACAGCTGCTGGTCCACGCACCTCCAGTTGAGAACACTTGCGCACTGTAGTATCCCGCCATCTGGAGAGAAATACAAGAACTACTAATCGACTGTGTACACGTTGCCATCTATCGTCAATATCGTCTATCACTTGTGAGCGAACAGCTTAGCAAAGCAGCTAATGCCACCTACTCGAACTACGTAATGAACTCTCCTGTGGTGGGGTTCAATTTTTGCACTGTGACCCTGAAAGGAAATCTAAGAAGTAAATATAGTGTGAAAATGTAACCAGCATATTTGGCAGGCGGAGGTGTAACAAAGGACCTACTGTACTTGAGGGATTCATTCCATGCAGACACATTGTGTTCGATGGTTTTTATCGACCCGTTGGATTGCTGGGTCTTTTGATTCCGCGTGGATTTGGATTGAAATGTATATCTCATCAGCTTTTCACTTCAGCAATAACTTCAAACTTCGTATGTTAGATACATTTTATTTAAAACAGCGTATGGTTATGAAGATAATGTGAACCAGCTACACAGAAGCGAAAAACTCTGTAAAATTGAAAAACTGCTCCACAGAAGTGAAAAACTATACAAGTGAAAAACAGCTCCACGGAAGTGAAAAACGGTACAATTTAAAAACAGCGCCACAGAAGCGAAAAATTCCGTAAAATTTAAAAGCAGCTCCACAGAAGCGAAAAACCCTGCAAAATTGAAAAACAGCTCCACAGAAATGAAAACTGTACAAGTGAAAAACAGCTCCACAGAAGCGGAAAACGCTGTAAAACTGAAAAACGTCTCCACATAAGTGAAAAAATATAAAAGTGAAAAAAAGTTCCACAGAAGCGAAAAACTCTGTAAAATTGAAAAAAAAACAGCTCCACAAAAGAGAAAAACGTAAATTGAAAAACAGCTCCACATAAGTGAAAAAATGTAAAATTGAAAAACAGCTCTGCAGAAGCTAACGGAAATTCCCGGACTTTTACACAATCCTAAGGTTCACTGTCGCACTCAAACCGGCCTGACATTACACACCACCCGAGCCAGATGAAACCACTACACCCATTTCTTGAAGATTCATTTCAATATTACTCTTCCATACATGTTTAAGTGTCTGCAGTGGTGTCTTCCATTTACCAAAATTCTGTGCACGCTATCCTAAGCTACTTCAAACCGCTTTACATTCTCTGAACCTTTTTCGCAAAGCTCTTTCTTATCAGACAGTTCGGTTAGCCGAGAAAGCGTAAACAGTAAGAACTTTTTTTTTTTTTTTTTAGCTAAACAGCAATGCTAATCAGAACGCACTTTTACGTTTCCAAGGCAACGCAGTCAAATGTATACAATGTTGATATAAACACATGTATATGTGCGCAGCACAATGAAAACATTGCCGAGGTCCCACGGTAAAATTATTTAACCCAACCACAATTCCAAATACTCACTGCTGCGAGCGACATAAATTCCAGTGAGATGATATCAGGACGTTAGTACAGCAAAGGTGGTATAAACACTACGCGAACGCGCCACAATATTACGTTGAACGTATTCTGCCTATCTCGTTCCCATGTCTGCTTCTCACAAACTTTGCCAAGGGCTCCCCTTTCGTCCTGCATATGATACTTAAATTGGTTTGTACCACAGAAGTTTCACTTTTCCCACCCAAAACCCTCCCCCCTTTCCTGGCATATCCGAAATCCCCTCGTTTGTTCCTAGAAATCTTACGTCACACGCGCTCAGCAGAAAGTACGCCTCATGTTAATTTTGTATCATTACATTTGGTGGGCCCGGTAGCTCAGTCGGTATAGCGACTGAATACGGGCTGGACGGTCCGGGATCGAATCCCGGTGGCGACGAGATTTTCCGCCCGTCCAGACCGGCCCTGGGGCCCACCCAGCCTCCTGTAAAATGGGTACCGGGTCTTTCCCGGGGGTAAAGTGCGGCC